>JGI25157J39369_1000531_pt1 | contig 23107 bp, 19 predicted proteins | sample AraplaCL_Col_mCL_FD_39369 | JGI IMG/M metagenome (IMG submission 39369)
CCGGCCGCGCTGCGGCAGCCGTTCCGTCCGGGACTGCCGGCAACAGCATTGCGGACATGCCCAACGGCGTGCGCATTTCCTATGGCAACGGTTCGTTGAAGGGGCTGCTCGACACTTCGGCGGCGCGCTTCGGCGTGTCATGGAAATACGTCGACGGCGTGATCCAGTTCTTTCATACCGAATCGCGCAACTTCCAGATCAGCGCGATCCCCGGCGACTCCACGTTTACCGCAACGGTGACCAGCGGCGCCAGTTCGACCGGCGGTGTGTCGGGCGGTGGCGGAAGCGGAGGCGGCGCCGGCGGCGGCAGCACTGGAGGCGGCAGTTCGGTGTCCGCCAACAACTCGCAGAATACCGGGGTGGCGTCGAAACTGTCGGTCTATACCGGCCTGGAAAACGCCATCAAGGTCATGCTGTCTCCTTACGGCAAGGTGTTGGCTTCCCCGGCAACGGGCGCTATCACGGTGGTCGATACGCCGGATTCGCTGGATCGTGTCGCCGCCTATATCGAGGGTGAGAACAAGGCGCTGTCGCGTCAGATCGCGATCAACGTCACGGTGTTGTCGGTCAGCCTGCGTGACGCCGATGAATACGGCATCAACTGGTCGGCCGTCTACAACAGCCTGAACCGTCGCTATGGCATCAGCAACAGCTTTGCCCCGTCCGACGGCGCGGTGGGCTTCACCGCCGGCATTGTCGGCGGTTCAAAATTCTCCGGCAGCAAGGCGGTCATCAATGCGTTGTCCGAGCAGGGCAAGGTGCGACGCCAGACGACCGCTTCGGTGGTGACGCTGAACAACCAGCCGGTCCCGGTCCAAGTGGCGCGCCAGACCAGCTACCTGCAGTCGTCGCAGACCGCCGTGGTGGCTCAGGTCGGCACCACCACCACGCTGATTCCGGGGGTGGTGACGGCAGGCTTCAACATGAGCATCCTGCCGCACGTGCTGACCAACGGCACCGTGATGCTGCAGTTCTCGACCGATATCTCGACGCTGCGCCAGATCCGCAACATCGACAGCAACGGCACGCACATCGAATCGCCCGAGCTGGATACGCGCAATTTCCTGCAGCGCGTGTCGATGAAATCGAACGAGACGCTGATCATCAGCGGCTTTGAACAGACCGACGACAATCTTGACTATCGCGGCGTCGGCACTCCGAAGAACTTCGTGCTGGGCGGCGGGATGAACGCCGCCACCAACAAGGAAGTCATCGTCGTCCTGATTACGCCGGTAACAATGGCGGCTTTGTGAGATAGCGGGCGCGCCATGGCATTGCACATCACCCAGATAGAGAAGCACAAGTTCGTATGCGGTCTGTTCTGGCAGTCGCTGTCCCGTCCGCGCGAGCTGGCCAGGGAGGCGGCCGACCTTGGCCGCAAGATCGACTCCGACCTGATGGTCATCCGCATGGACCATTCAACCGCCCAGGCCGGTTTTGCACAGAGCAAGGAGGGCGTGCGCAGAGGCATGTTCTCTCTCGCTGCGGTCGTTTCCAAGACGCTGGCGCTGGAAGGCGCCTTCTACGACGGCGAACAGCAGCCGGTGCATAACTGGCTGGGCGCCTTCGAACTGCCGGACGGAATGTGGGCGTATTTTGCGGTGCGCGACGCCAATTTCCTGCCCAACGGCGATTTCGCCGGTCCGCGCCAGGAGGTGATGGAGCGCTTGCAAAGCGACTATGCGATGGGAGGCTGGAACGTCATCATCGGCGACAGCACGCTGGCCGATCTCGATTTCCACAATTTCAACGCGCGCGATATCCGGAGCTTCATCCCGCATCGCAAGGATGGTTCGATCCGGGTGCATGCCTGGTGGGGACTGCGTCAGATCGACGGCACGCCGGCCTGGGCCAAGGCGATGGCGGCGGCGACGGTGGCCGGTCTGGTCGCCGTCGGCGGCATGTACGGTTATCGCTACTACCAGCAAAAGCAGGAAGAGCAGGCGCGCGACCGCGCTATCGCCGCGGCACGCGAGAACATGTTGCGCGAACAGTCGGCGGCGTCGCGGCCGTGGACCGGCAAGCCGGTTCCGCTGGCCTTGGTGCGCTCCTGTCACGCACATTTTGGCCATATCACCGCCGGCGGCTGGCTGCTCGACTCCTACAGCTGCACGGCCGACCAGCAGAGCTACGCCTGGTCGCGCGGCAATTCGACGGTGGCCATGCTGCATGAACAGGTGCCGGGAGCGCTGGTAGACCCGAGCGGCGACAAGGCGACTTACGTGAAGGCGCTCAAGACCCAGGCCGGCGTCAACGACGCGCTGGTCGAACAGCGCAGCCTGCTGGAGTCGATTGTGTCGCCGCTGCAGTTGATGGGGTTGTCGGCCAGGATCGCGGAGATCGATCCGCGCAAGGGGCAAGCGACGCCGCAAGCCGGCGCCGGCGGGCAGGCCGGCCAGTGGCGACCGAGCTGGAAATCCTTTTCATTCATGCTGAACGCGCACGGGGTCGAGCCCGAGGCGATCGCATCGATTCTTGCTCGTCCGGGAGTCCGGATCGAGAAGCTGACTTATCGCGGTTCCGAATGGCTATTGGAGGGAACGATCTATGCAAAATAAACTGGTGATCCCATTCGCAATATGGGTCGGGTTGGCGGGGGCCGGCGCGCGCGCCGAAAGCACGTCGGACAGCTTGACGAGAATCGAGGCGGAGACGCTGGTGCTCAAGGCGCGAGAGAAACAGCTGGAGGTGCAGGCCAATATCGTCGGCAAGCAGAACGAGATCGCGGCCAAGCAAAGCATCACTTCGGCCATCACCCAGACCACCGTGGTTGGTGATCCGGTGATCCGCGCCATCGAGGGTATCGGCAGCCGCATGTTCGCCACGCTGCAGCTGAGCGACGGCAGCATCGTCGATGTTCAGCAAGGCGACACGCTTGCGACCGGTATGAAGATCGTATCGATCGGACCGCGCGAGGTGGTGGCGCAATCGAAGAACAATCAGCGCGTCCGCCTGGCGACCTACAGCCAGGTCAACAACGGTTTCAATCCGAGCTTCCCCGGCCCAGGCTTGTCCTTGCCTGCGCCGCAGCTGCGGGGAGCGGCAAGATGAAACTGCGCATCGCGAGGCATAACGAGCAGACGCAGCAGCATACCTACAACATGTCGTTCGCCGACATCAACGATGTCAGCAGCGCCGACATCCTCAGCAACACCGGCGCATTCGAAGCCAGCGAGGAGGAGCGAAAGCTGCTGTGCCTGCTGGCTGACGGCAGGCTACTGGTAGTGGCGGGGCAAAACCTGAATCCGCACGTGATGTCCTATCAGGGCCGGCTGGAACGCATGGGGCGCAAGCACCATGTGGTGTTCACCTCGGTCGAGGTAATCAGTCGCATCAACCAGAACAGCAATTCATCTGTGGCGGACCGTCATCAGGAACATTCGATGATGCAGGTCACGGCCAAGGACCTCTTGACTAAGGCTTGGCGTGCCCGTGCTTCCGACGTGCATATCCGGGTACGGAAGAACTGCACCGAAATCTACTTCCGCATCCACAACGACCTGGTGCCCGTTGGCGGCCAGACGCGTGAATACGGCGAACGGCTGCTGGCTACAATGTACGGCGCCATGACGTCGGTCTCTGACAGCTCCTACAAGCCGACCGAGCGACAGGACGCCAGCATCGCCGACCGCGACAAATTACCGCCGGGATTGTATGGCGTACGCATCGCCACGGTGCCGACCAACGAGGGCAGCGTGATGGTGCTGCGCCTGCTGTACAACGACGCCGGCGAAAACACAGATCTGCGGCCCCTCGGCTTTTCCGATGCGCACGCGGCCGCCCTGCAACACCTCAAGGAGCAGCCGGTCGGAATCAACATCATCAGCGGACCGACCGGCTCGGGCAAATCGACCACGCTGCAACGTATCCTGACCGGCGAGATCATCGAGGCCGGCGGCAAAATGCACGTGCTGACGATCGAAGATCCGGTGGAATACCCGATCGAGGGTGCGGTGCAGACCGCCGTCACCAACGCCGGTACAGAAGAGGAGCGTTCGCGCCTGTTCGCCGCCGCGATCTCCAACGCCATGCGGCTCGATCCCGACACCATCATGATCGGCGAGGTGCGCGACAAGGCGTCGGCGCAAAACGCCCTGCGGGCCTCCATGACCGGTCACCAGGTGTGGACCACGGTGCACGCCAACAGCGCGCTGGCCATCATGGACCGGCTGACGGACCTGGGCCTGCCGCCCAACCTGACGGCAGACTATACGGTCGTGACCGGGCTGATCAGCCAGCGCCTGGTGAAGACCTTGTGCCAGGACTGCCGGCTGCCGCTGGCGACGCACCAGGACCAGCTGCCGCCAGCTGTGCTGGCGCGCGTCAAGCAAGCGGTCTCGCCTGCGCTGGAGGGAGTATGCATACTCGGCCCCGGCTGTCCGACCTGCGGGCATCACGGCACCATCGGCCGCACCGTGGTGGCGGAAATAATCATCCCCGACGACGAGTTTTTCCGTTATGTGCGCCTGGGCGAGAAGACGCTGGCCACCAACTACTGGCTGCGCGAGCTGGGCGGCCGCACCATGCTGGACCACGCTATCGAGAAAGTCGCGGCCGGCCTGATCGATCCGCGCATGGCGGAGAAGGTGGTGGGCTATTTCAGCACCGCTGCCCAGCTGCCGGCGCCGGCCTTGCATGTGGTGGAGGGCGGCAATGCTACCTGACATCAACCGCTGGTGGGCCAGGACGCAATTCATCGATACGGTACGCCTACGCCTGTATCGCAAGATCGCCAAAATGCTGTCGAACGGACTGCCCTTGCTGAAAATACTGGAGGAGCTGCATGCACGCGCTTCGGAGCAGGGCAAGAAGTCCAAGGAGCCGTTGGCGATTATCCTCGACGATTGCCGCCGCACGGTGCAGAACGGCCGCTTGCTGTCGGAAGGACTGGAACCCTGGGTGCCGAAGTCCGAGCAGATGATCCTGATGGCCGGGGAGCAATCCGGCCGACTCGAGACGGCGTTGCTGTCGGTGGTCACGGTGGTGCAGGCCGGTAAGAAGATCAACAGCGTGATCCTCGGCGGCATTGCGTATCCCATCACGGTGCTGTGCCTGACGGCGGTCTACATTTATCTGTTCGGCACGCAGGTGATCCCGCAATTTACCCGCATGATCGATCCGACCACCTGGCACGGTCCCGCCAGGTCGTTGTACCTGATGTCCGAATGGGTGCAGCAATGGATGCTGGTGTCGATCGCCGGGGTGGTAGCGTTGTTTGTCCTGCTGATCCTGTCGATGCCGCGCTGGCGCGGCAGCTTGCGCATCTTCGCGGACCGTTATCCGCCATATTCGATCTACCGGTTGAAGGAAGGAAGCAGCTTCCTGATGGCGTTCGCAGCGCTGCAGTCGGCCGGCGTGACGGTAGAGAAAGCACTGATGCGCCTGGCCGACATGGCGCATCCGTGGCTGCGCGAACGGCTGGCGGGCGCCTTGCTGGGCGTGCGTTCCGGCCTGAACTGCGGCGAGGCGCTGCGCAATGCGGGATATGAGTTTCCTTCCCGTGAGGTCATCGACGATCTTTGCGTCTATGCCGAATACAGAGGATTCGCCGAGGCCCTGAAACTGATGGCGGATGAATGGATGGAAGAGGGGGTGGAAATCATATCGCTGAGGATGAAGCTGCTGAACGGAATTTCCATCGTCGTGCTGGCGGTGGTCATAGGCTGGCTGGTTACCGGATTTTTCGGCATCCAGCAGGAAATTGCTGCCATCACGCGCAGCGTTCATTGAAATCTGACTTTTAGAGGAATGCACCATGAAACGTATACCTGCTTTGAGCCTGAAGAATTCTCCTTTGCGCAACGACAGCAAGCTGGCGCGCCAGCGCGGCGCCTCGCTGCTGGAAGGCATCGCCTACCTCGGCATCGCGGCGCTGGTGGTGCTGGGTGCGGTGTCGTTGCTGACAGGCGCTTTCAGCAGCGCCAAGTCCAACCAGGCCAATGAAGAAGTCATCGCCCTCAGAACTGCAATCCGCAAGTTGTATATCGGCCAGGTTTATCCCGCCGACATCATGCCCGGACTGGTGGCGGCCAACGCCGTGCCGGGTACCCTGATCAAGGCGGCGGACGGTACCGTCACCAACAGCTGGGGCGGCGCGGTGACGGCCAGCGCCGATTCGTCCAGCAACGGCTTCAACCTCGTGTACCAGGCGGTGCCGCAAGACGTCTGCGTCAACATGCTGAGCGGTGCCAACGGCTGGGTCTCGATCGCCGGCACCACGACGATCACCACCTTCCCCGTGACCACTTCGGCGGCGACGGGGACCTGCACGGTTACCACCAACGCCGGAAATACGCTGACCTTCAAGGGCGTCTGACGCGCCGAAAGCAGGGACTGGAGGATGCCATGTGGAATATCGCGGTATTGGCGGTGATGCTGGCGGTGGCGGGAGCGTATGCCACGCGCAGCCTGCAAACCGGCGACCGGCTGCAGCACCAGGCGGTGATCAGCCTGGCCAGGGAAATGGCGATGTACCGCGAGGCTGTCATCCGTTATTTCGAGATCTACGACATCCATGACGCCAGCGTCAGCTACGCCACGCTGGCGGCAAGCGGCGCGTTACCCGGATGGACGCGGATGGCGCAAGGTACGAGCTCTGCGATCTGGAACAACTACCGCGATGCCGCAGGCATCATCTACATCTATGCATCGTCGTTGCCGGCGCAGAACATTGTCGGCGAACTGGTCGGGGTATCGCACCAGTCCATCCTTGTCGGCACCTACCAGGCCACGGCATCGACCCTGCAGTCGCCGTTGTTCGGCGACACCAATATTCCGCTATCGGCGTTGACGGGAAAGTCTGTTCCCGACGGCGCTCCAGTATGGATTGCGATGACAAAATGACGACCTCCTTACGTTTTTCCCGGTTGCCCCGGCGGCATCCCCAACACCGACAACGCGGCATCGCAATGATCGAATTGTTGGGCGCGCTGGCGATCGGCACGATGATCCTGCTGGGACTGTCGACGATGATGGATGGTTCGGTGGACGACATGAAGGGCCAGCAGGCCGGTTACTACCAGTCGCAAGTGGCGGCCGCCGCGGAAAAATACATCAGCGCCAATGCCGCGACGCTGCAAGGCCTGACGCCAACGGCAGCGTCCGTGGCGACGGTATCGCTGGCGCAACTGAAGACCGGCAGGTTCCTGCCCGGCGGCATGGCGGCCACCAATGTTTACCGGCAGACGCCTTGCGTGCTGGTGCGTCAGCCCGATCCTGCAGGCGCTCCCGGCAAATTCGACGTGCTGGTGGTGACCACCGGCGGCGGCGTCATTCCCGAAAAAGACCTGCCTGCGGCGGCGATGAATGCCGGCCCGGGAGGCGGCTATATCAGCACCGGCGATACTGCCAATGCCAAGGGCGCCACCTGGAGCCTCAACACCTCGGCGTATCGTTCCACCGCTTGTCCCAGCGCCAGCGCGTTGTCCGGCGGCGCGGCCGACGGCGGCCACCTGGTATCGAACCTGTTTACAGACGGCAGCGGCATGTTGTCGACCGACTACCTTTATCGCAACGCGGTGCCAGGCCATCCCGAGCTGAACCGGATGAACACGCCGATCCGCATGGCCAACGCCGCGCTGGTCTCCAATGGCGCATCGTGTCTCAACGCCAGCGGAGTGGCGGAACCAGGCGTCGCTCTGGACAGCGGCACGCGCGCGCTGTTGACCTGCTCGAGCGGAGGCGTCTGGTCGAGCTACTCGCAATGGAAGGAGCCGGTATCTACCTATGCGTCGTTGCCTTCGGGTTCGGTGGGCGACGTGCGAATGGTGACGTCGCTGGCGCGGGCGTTCATGTACGACGGTTCTTCTTGGCGTCCGCTGGCGATCGATCAGGACGGCAACTTCGATGTGCCCGGGCGCATCACGACGACCACCCTGGATGCCTCGCAAGACATCACGGCGCGGCGCGTCGCGGCGTCGCAAAATATCAGCGCCGGTGGAACTATCACCGCCTCCGGAGACATTAGTTCAGGAGGGTCCATGTGGGCGGGTTACGACGTCAACGCCGTGCACGCCGTCAACAGCTTCGACGTCAATGCCAGCCACAACGTGGTGGCGCAAGGCGTCCAGGCACTCCGTTGGATGGAGAGCGAGGCCATTACGATTTTTACCGTCATGACGCCCGGAACTCCTTGCCACTACCTTCAATACGATCCGATCGATGCAACGTCCTATATCAACTACCCGATGGGCACGATCGTCATGGATGCGAATTACCGGCCGCTCATTTGCGGCGCGGACAAGACAATGAGATATGCAAATGGTACTTATAGCCCTTAAGAAATTTTTCCTCGACAGAAGGTTGCGGCTGCTGCAACCGATGCTGACGGCCGCTTCACTGTGCTTCTGCGTGCCGGCCAGCGCTTGCTGGGAAGAGGTGGCGGCCTGGTATGGCGTGAACGTCCATCTCTTGTATGCGATCGCCAAGACGGAGTCGAACCTCAACCCCGTGGCGATGAACCGGAACAAGAACGGCTCGTACGATATCGGCCTGATGCAGATCAACAGCAGCTGGCTGCCGACGTTGAAGAAATACGGCGTCGACGAGAAGACCTTGAAGGATCCTTGCATCAATCTGCAAGTGGGTGCGTGGATCCTGTCGCAGAACATGCAAAGGCTCGGAACCACCTGGGAAGCGGTCGGTGCTTACAACGCACACAATCCTCAATTGCGCCTGAAGTATGCGCGTAAGGTATACCGGAACATCCCGACCGAGGTATTGGCCGGACGTTGACTGGTATCACGAGTTCGCTGCGTCGTTGCCGCTGCAAAGCTCCAGCCGATAGCCGTGGCTGCAGGCGGTACGGATCATGACGACCTGGCGGTCGTCGACGACGAGTTTCTTGCGCAGGCTGCAGATGTGCTGCTCGATGATTCTGCCGGGGACTTCGTTTTCTGGATTACCGATCGCGTTTCCGAGGGCCTCGCGTGAAATAGACCTCCCTGGTGAGGAAAAGAACAGCCAGGCCATGCAGAACTCGCGGGTGGTCAGAGCAATCGGCTTGCCCCGGAAGCTGAATTGCGCCGTATCGCAGTCGAGCGAGAATCCGGCAAATTCGACGGTGCGAGGTACGCCGGAAGAGATGCAGCGCCGTATCAGCGTATTGATGCGGAGGATCAGTTCGATCGACTCGAAAGGCCGCAGCAGGAAGTCGTCTGCGCCTTTGTCGATCGCTTGCGCCACCAGCTCTGCGGTGCGCAGCGGGGACAATATCAATGTCGGTATGCGCTCGGTGCGGACGTTGAGCCAGGAAAAAATGCTGTCGCCCTCGGATGCAGCGTTGGCAATGTCGATGACGACAATATCAAAGGCATGTCGTTTCAGGGTGCGCAAGAGCGAGATTTCGGAATCGAAATGAATTGATTCAAAGCCTGACCGTTGCAAGCAGGTCTGTACTTGTTCCAAGGCAAAGATGTTGCGGATGTAACAGGCAATTTTCATGATCGGGACCAATTGAGTTGCATTGCATCGCCGGAATTTTTTGTTTTATTCATGCAGATCCAGGATTGTCGCGGGAAGGGACTCCAAATAGTGCGTTTCGTTTCGACGATCAGATACAGGCGTTCATGTGCATCTCCTTTCATCGGACATCATGTTGTCTGCCGCTTCACAAAGCAGAAAGCCGGCCGTTGAAGCAAGTACTCCGTTCCAAAACATTTTTCAGAATTCAGGTGCCTGAATGTCAAACAATCCCTTTCGGACGCGCGACCTCCAGCAAGAAATCCTTTCGCTGATGAAGGCGCGCCAAGCCTTTTCCGACATCCATATCGAGCAAAATGAAATCATCATGATCAAAACTCCCCGCGGATGGATCCCGGTCGGGGAGCGGGCGGTCACGATCGCGGACATGCGGCCCTTGCTCACCGCCATCGACGACGACTGGGAAGACAAGATCGTCGACAAGGCGCTGGATTGCCCTCATGTACTGGAAGACTGGCGGTTGCGCTGCAACATCTACCGGATGGAGCGCGGCAATCGGGTGGCGGTGTCGATGCGGCGTTTCCCCTTGCAGCCGCTCACGTTGGAGCAAACCGGTCTGCCGGTCTATGTCAGGACCATGATGGAAGCCACCAAAGGCATCATCCTGATCACCGGACCGACCGGCGCCGGAAAGACCACCACCATTGCCGCCATGCTCGATTACATCAACACCACGCGGCAAGGGCATATCGTCACCATAGAAGAGCCGATCGAATACGAACTGCGTCGCAAGCAGTCAATCATTTCCCAGAAAGAAGTGCCGACCGACACTGCCAGTTTTTCCAGCGGCCTGCGCGAAGCCCTCCGTCAAAAGCCGGACGTGCTCATGGTCGGTGAAATACGCGATTTCGACACGGCGGACACCGTACTGCACGCCGGCGAGTCGGGACATCTTGTGTTGGCAACCTTACATACCAGCAGCGCCGTTCGCGCCATCACCAAGTTGCTGAGTTTCTTTCCGCAAGACCAGCGCAACCAGCGCGCTGCAACGCTGGCCGATTCGCTGGTCGGCGTCATATTCCAAAGCCTCCTGCCTTCGGAGGACGGGGAGAACCACGTCATGGCAAGCGAAATGGTATTCAACACCTATCAACAGATATCGCCGTATATGCTAGACGCCAGCAAGATGCACCTGATCGCCGAATTCATGAAGCGCAAAGAAGACAATATGTCGCGCAACCTGAACGAAGTCCTGCTGCAATTGGCGACAAAGAAGTCCATCAGCGCACGCGATGCCTTGCGGGTGGCCTATAACAGGCTGGAACTGCATGACATGCTTAACAGCAAACGATAAGAGAGGTCTCCGGATAGTTCGCCGGCTCTCTTCAGGGGCAATGTTTCCCGTCCCTTTGTCTCTTTGATTTTCACTATTTTTGACGCTGTCTTTTGCGACAGCTGATTTCGTCCATGTTAACGCAAAATTGCCGTGTGCCATTGATTCTACGGACGATAAACCGATGGTATTAATCAAAGACGACGATTAGAAAAGACTATCAAACGCTTGTTCCATTGTGGCTCCATTGTCGCTTCGCCACCGGAAGATGACGGAAATGCAATAAAAATAATCTCGGGCCAGGCGTGGAACCGACCATCCGTGGCGGCGACCCATTAGGACGCGGCAACAAGTGAAAGACTGACCCATGGAGAACCACATCTTCCGCAGCTTCGTGGACGCCATCGCCGCGCTGGCGAACGTTCCTCGCCCCGTCGGACAACGTGACCACGCCCGGCTGGAACTGGACGGTGTCATCTTCACGTTGATGGAGGGGTCGGGACTGGACGCCGGCACCGTGGCGTACTTGTGCGACTTCGGCGCGCTTCCCGACACGCCCGACCGCGCCGAGATCCTGCAGTGCCTGCTCGAGTGCAATCTATTGATGTTCGGCGTCGACACGCCCGCGTTCGCAGTCAATTCTGAGACCGATCACGTCATGCTGACAGGCCGGGCCAGGCTGGCGGGCATCGATGCGCGGAAATTGCTGGCGGCCTTCGTGCATTTTTCGGCACAGGCCAGGCGATGGCAGAAGACATATTTCCTTGATGGGAGGCGCAAGGTGCGCTCGAAGACGCAGCATCGTTTGCTTGCCGCCTCGGAAAACTGATGCCGGCGCACAGGGCGGCAGCGGGAACCCTTGAGGGTCGAGGTTCCACATACAGGCGACAGACGCCGCCGTCGGCCTATTCAGCAGAGGAAAAATACCATGTCCAAAGAGATGTTCGTTGAACTTGCCAACGGTTTTTGCCGGTTGGCCAATCTGGCCGAGCCGGAGCGACTCATGGCAGGCCACCCCATCCAGATGGACGGGGTGGATTTTTATCTCGGTTACGACGAGGACGCGGAACCCGACCACGTTGTCGTTTACTGCGATTTCGGCCCGCCGCCGCAAGACCGGTTGCTGAAGGCCTATGAGGTACTGTTGGAATTCAACCTGGCGATGTACGGCAGTCATTCGCCGGCCTTCATGTTGTCGCCGTCGAAGGCGGTGACGCTGGGGTATCACTATCGCCTCGGCGAAGTCGATCCGGAACAACTGATCCATCTGATGAACAGTCTGGTCGACCAGGCTAAGCAATGGCGTCTGCATCACTTTCTGGATGCGGCCTGATCTCATTCTTCCTCTTCCTTTTCGTCCTGACATTTTCATTCATCAACGCCGGATCTTCCAGCGCCGCCTCGCACCAGGAGAGCATCATGCCCTTTGGCATTTCCAATCCCAACCAACACTATTACCATCTGGAAGGCGACGCCACCCAGATGAAGACCGCGCAGCGAGGCACGTTCGTTCCGACCGCGAGCAACAAGCTTTCCAATCGATTCCTGCAAAGCGACAACAAGCTGGTGCGCGGATTCGGCGGCTTCATCAAATCGATGCGGCAGACGGATCTGACGTTGCGCGGCGCCGGTAACCGGGTGAGATCGGGCGTGCAGGGCGCAAGCATCAATTGTCGCGCTGGTTTCGAAAAGATGTCCGGCGATCAGGAAAAGAAGGCAGCGGCGGAAGAGAAGCGGCAGTCGAGCCAGGCGTCGCTGAAGCTGAAGACAGATCTCAAGCATGAACGCCTGAACTACAAGAAAACGATCAATGCCGCCGAACCGGGCAAACTGGACGATGTCGTTGCCGAAAGTACACGCCTCTTTCAGTCAGATCTGGAAGACAAGGGATTCGAGCCCTCCGGCGGATTGGCGCAGCACACCTTGCCGAGGCATGACAAGCGATACCTGCGCAATGACGACTTCCATGCGGTTGCAGGCAATTACGCCACGCCTGGACAGCTGCGACAGCGGGTCGCGACGGCAGCGAGCCGACAGCATGACAACGGCGATATGGGAACGGTGCGGGCGCTCAAGCGCAGCATCCAGTATGGCGCAATCGGCGTCAGCAACGGATTCCAGCTCGGCAAGCAGGGCATGTACGCCATGGCCGCGACACTGGCGCCGGCGCAAAGTGAAGAACGCGACAGTTTTTCCCGCGCGGCAGACAAGGCGCGCGACCAGCGACATCTGGGCAGCGCCGCACTGGACGGCAACATCGCGCTGACCCACGCCTTCAACGACATCGGCTCGCGACGAAGCGCCGACGTCGAGCAACAGCTCGTGCCGAAAGGCTACCGCCCGGTGCAGGGTGAAACCGGCGCACCGCCGCGCAGAACCAGTTACCTGGCGCGCAAACTCAACACCTACTTCGCCAGGCCCGGCGCTCTGGAGGAGAATGGCAGCGAGACCGCATCAGTCCGGTCGGCAGGAAGTTCTACGACCGTGTCCGCACCGGCGGAAGCCGGCGACAGCATGAGCAAGCGGCGCAAAGCCGCGTCATTTCTGGTATCCCTGGCCAACGTCAAGCCTCACTTGTCGGCCGTGTACCAAGGTAAACGGGCCCGATGGGCCGAGCAGACCGCAGGCGATCCCGGCCATCCGGAAGCGCGGCAGGGGGAAGGCCGCCGTGCCTATCATGCGGCCAAGCGCGACAACGCAAATTTCATCGCCAACATGAATCGCGCCGCGGTCCAGGGCCGGTTGCGCGAAGCGCTGCAGGAACAGCAGGAGCTGCAGGACGAGGAATTGAAAGAGGCAACGCAGGAGCGGACACTGCCATCGGATGCATTCGCCGGCTACTACGAAACAGACATGAAGCAGCAGATCGCGGATCAGACTGAAGATAATGCCGGTTTTGAGTATGACGAGGCTGCCAGATTGGCCGCGTACGCACAGCTGCTTCCAGCCAAAAAACCGGCACAACGGCAACAGTCGACGTTCGAACGAACCCGACATGAGGAAGCGATGTCTCCGCGCATGGCGACACCATTGTCGGTCACGCCGCAGAATCCCTGGACGAATGAGCCTGATTTCTCGCTGGTCGATTTTGATGAGGACAATTTTTTTGAGGAATTTCCCGAGTCGCGCCAGCTCGCGTCGCAGATGGCGCTTGACGCTACGGGAAGGCAACCGCGGCAGACCGGCGTGATTGCCGACTCGGAACACAGGTACGGCGATGGGCAGGATGTCAGTTCTCCGTGGAGCGATGTGCCCACCCGACGCGGAGGCAAGGATGATGCCTGAGACATTGCCGTCGGCGGCGCGCTTGGAAGATGGGCATCATCATGCTTGACCTGACGCGGGACCAGCCGCCCGAATGGATGCAGTTTGCGCGGACCGCGCATGTCCAGTGGCAGGAAATCGACGCCATGATCGAGCGTACGCATGCAACGGTGAGAGCGCACAGCACCTTACTGGTGGCGATCTTGCGTGCCGGCAGTCCGATCGCCGCCTTGTTGGCGCGCAAGACCGGGCTGCCGTTGGATTACCTCTTGTGCAGCCGGAGCAATCCTGCTCCCAGCTTCATTGGCGGGGAGGGGCGAGCACCGCGCGGACACGATATCCTGCTGATCGACGATGTCTGCGGCAGCGGTTGGACGTTCGAGAGAGCCAAAGCATATTGTGAAGCGTTGGGCAATCGGGTCAGAACCTACAGCGTCTATCGTTGCGAAGGCACCGAGATGTACCGCCCTGACTACAGCATGAGCATGGACGCCGGCACCTATTTACGTTGGCCCTGGGAATACCAGAGGGAGTCGGAAATGCCCTTGACGCAAGAAACGCAGATCGCTTGATGCGTCACATGTTTGCCTGTTGAAAACCGTGCCATTTTGGGTCGTGGATGTTCCGGGCGGAGGTAGCGTAGCGGGATTGCGTGCGCCCCTGCAGCGGGCCTGCATTTCTCTTTTTTGCCGGGCGGGATGAAACCAGACCCGCTCAGGAAAGCAGGAGGGGATTACCCTGGCGTCTTCTCGGCATGGGCAAGTTGTTTTCTGGCGCCAGCAATCCGCTTGCTGTTTCGTGAAAATTCCCTCAATTTCTCAGCAATGCGGCGGATTAGCGCAACAGCGACGCGCAGCAAGTTGAGGCCGGGAAATGCCCGTCAGCCGGCGCGCCAGGGAGGCCGGGAAAGGATGATGGCCTCACTGGCGATTTCCTGAAAAAGGCCGTCAGGAAGGCGGCCTGCGCAATACAGATGAAAAGGCAACGGTTAGGGCTATGATCAGGCGGCCTGTTGTTGTTCTTGCTGCAGTTGCTGGTGCAGTTGCTCCAACGCGTCGCTCATCATCGCCTTGACGTCGTCGTCGCTCATTTCCGGGGCGCCGGTATCGGTGGTATTAAGATAAGGGTGCTGACGCGCCGCGGCCAGCGAAATACGCTGATCTGGATCGAGCTTCATCGCCACCGAAAAGAACTGGCCACGCGGCGTGTCTTCGGCGGCAGGATGACGTACCGACGGCGTTTGACTTGGCGAATGGTTATAGACCAGATTGGGCCAGACCAGCTTGGTGTGCCCTTCCTCGACCACGTACAAACCTTGCTCGCCGTGCATGGCAGCAACTGTCGTCGCACACAAGCTGAACAGGTCTGCGCTGGCGGTCACGCCTCGTTCGTCATCGGGGTCGGCTTCCGGCGCGCCGTAGATGGGCGTCTTTCCCTCGGCCGGGGCGCCGCTTTCGCTCCACATGCCTAGGTCGCCGAAGATGGGCTCATGCTCGGCATCGAAGACGATGTTGTCCGGTTTGAAATCACCTCCAACAATGCCGGCCTCGGCCAGATGGCCCACCACCGACAGACCGCGCCGCATGAAATACTTGAAGACGCTCTGAAATTGACGCTCGCTCAACAGGCCACGCTGCCGGCATTGTCGCAGTTCGGCGAAACGCACCTGTCCGTTGGGGCCGTCGACATGGCCAAGCAATAGTCGACGCTTCCTGTCAACCTTGCCCAAGCCAATCGGCACCATCATGTTGCGATGCAAGCCGGCTTTGTCCAGAACGCGCTTGTAGCCCTCGAATTCGATGGTCAGCACGTCACTGCTGCTGTTTCTCGATTTGGCTGTCTTGACGGCAAAGCGCTGGCCCTGGCTTTCATAGGGCGACACGGTGCCATGCTCACCTTCATGCGACGGGCCAGGCAAGGCGTTCAGGTTCTCGAAGTCGCAGTGGCGTATCCATACCATCGGGCTTTGAGCTTCCCACTTGACGGCACCCTTTTTCAGGTCCATGTACCAGCCAGCTTCCTTATACAGCGCCGTGAGGTGCTCGCTGATCTCGTCGTAGGCTGATTGCAGATTGAGCGTAGCGTGGTTTTCGTCGTCTGGGGCGGATGCGTCCAGGCGTTCAGCCTGCGCGCTCAGCCGCGTCAGGTCGAACGCTTGCTCGGCCTGCGCCAGGTGCTGCGCATGATAACGCTGCAGGTCTGCGGTGGTCATGCGCATCGGCATGCCGGCGAAGGCTTGCGGCATGCATGCATCGAGATGCGCGATGGCCTGTTGCTTGCCCAAGTCAAGGGCCTGGTTGAGTTCCGCCAATGACATGGTCGGGGAGACCGGACGGCTGGCGGCATGTTCGCTCTGCAGCTGATGCGCAATGCCCTGGCCTTGGCGGGTGATGGAGGCAGGTGAATGAGATGCGCGCAGCGGCGGCTGCGTGGACGATGGCGCCGCATTCCGGTTGGGATGCGGCTGTTCAGTGTTGGAAAGCGAATAAGGATCGTTTCCCGCGATAGGTGTCGATTTCATGATGATTCATATGAGGTGGTGAGTGGGCGCGCTCAGGCGCGAATAGTCACAGATATGTCACATGCGCGCGCGTCAGGGTTCCTGAACGCAGCAAATTCGATTTGTCACTGGCGAGCGTCCTCGACACTTTTTTCGATGCCATGCAACTTTATGGTGCGTCACCTCCACAGATGGGGGCGCATTTCAATGCAAGCGCACCGAATATTCACCACGGTTTCGAAGTTGGCATGGTGTGCGGTCGATGGCCGGAGCACATTGCCACGGAGCCTATTTATAAGAGAGACAGTCATGGCTTTTACTCCCGCTGGGCATACCCAGCAATCAAGCTTGGGTTATTTTGTAACCCGCGATGCCACCAGTGTGCGGCACGAACAACCACGCAGCGAACAGACCAAAGAGATGATCGAGCAAGCCTACGATCCTTTGCAAAAACGCCCGCCACGCAGCACCTCCGCCTGGCAGGCGATGCTGCTGGCCAACACCACAGATTTCCGCAAGGATATCGAAAACATCGAACAGGAAGTCAACAAGCTGCTTGACAACAGTGCTGCCAAGAGCAAAAGCCGCTCGGCCGGCAGCATGCTGCGCCGCGCCGCTGCGGACGTGGCTTCCATTCCCGACAAGGGGAACGTCAAGGCCAATACCAGCAAGGCGGTGCATCTGGGTAAGGGACCGCAGCCCAATAAGCTGCAAAAGAAAAATTCGCCTTTTGCCAACGTAAAGCTGCAAGACGGCTACGCTCCCATGCAGACCTTCCTCAATGTGCAGTCCACCGCGCGCCGCCAGAAGAAGATCGAACTGCTCAGGCAAGAGACCAGCGAGCTAATCGAGGTGCTCCAGGACGCGTTGAAACAGGCTGGCGACAATCGCAAGGTAGGCGCGTTGAAGCACGACGCCGCCAAGATCGAGCTAGAGTCCTTAAGAAAACAGTTGCCGGAGGCACCCGATGCGGCGCAGAAGGCGCTCAAGCTAAGCGCGGAACACTGCGAAGAGCTCGAAGGTAAGATCAAGAAACAAGAAGACAGGATCAAGAACGATGTCAAGCTGGGGCGCAATGTCGCCAAGCTGAAGGAAGATCTCGCAAAAATGAAGGTCCAGCTCGAAAAGCAGCAGGAGCTGCGCAAGGTGGCGCTTGGCCTGCAGGCACTGCAGGAGGCTAATCCGATGATCAGTCATCTGGAGAAGATGAAGGTCTCGCTGGATCGTCTGTCGGCCAATACCGCCGCGGACCTCGAAACCGAACTCGCCGACCTCAAGGAAGCCAACGCCACAGAGGTCGAAGCTTCGCTGACCGGCCTGATCGGACTGGAAGGCTACAAAGACAAGGATCAACTGCAAGCCTTCGTGCGCGACAAGCTGCAAAAGGTCATCACTAGCGAATTCGATCTCAAGAAGCATGCGATGCCGGCACCCATGGTGGTAGACATCTATATCGGTGCATTGGCCAAGGCCTGGGAGATGGAAGGCGCCGAAAGTGATCTGGACGAAAGTGATCTGAATGAGCTGCATGGCGAGGCTATGCAGGTGGTGTTGTCACTACCAGGTGGCTTGCTGGCGGCCGAACAGATCAATGGGGCTGAAATTCCAAAGGAATTGCGTAGCGCGTTCCGAGTCGAAGCGCTCGCCACAACCACCATGAAGCGACTGGAAGAAGCATGGGACGGAGACGGAGATATCGAAGACACGCCGCGCTATTCCGCGCTGAGCGCGGCTGACGACGCGGCCAAAGCCATCAAGAAAGAAGGCAATTATGAAAGCCGCACCGACGTAGAGCGCGGCTGCTACAACGCCGTGCGCAACAAGTTCTTCACCGCCACCGAGAATACCGACACCGCGATTGATCCCAAGCTGATCGATGTCAACCAGCGTCTGGAGAAGATGCTTACCGAGTGGATTACCGACACACAGAAAAAAGGCTTGCGCAATCCTTCCAAGGACAAGACCCCGTTCAGCGATAAGACACTGGATCTGGCCTCGAAGACCTCCACTCTGGGTTACGACGTGCCGGCTCGCCCGATGTCGAGGCTGGACAAAAACTTGCGCCAGGCCGTGCAACGCCTGCGTGATCTGGTGCCGCAAGAAGCGCTGGATGTCATCACCGAGGATCCGTCCTCCAGCAAGGCGGTCGACAATTTGCAGACCGCGGTAAGCTCAATCGCTCCTGGTTCGCTCAGCGGCGACCAAGCCCTGATGCTTGGCGGCATTCTGCTGGCGGGTGACAAGAGCAAGGAAAACAAGGATGTGCGCCCAGGCCACATCTCGCTGGAAGCCGACGACGCTCAGGCATTGACCCATCTGGTGCAAAACCGCCTCGGACGTCTACTCGCCGCCGACGCAAAAATCGACGCTACTAGCGTGAACGACTTCATCAAGACGCATGGCGAAAAGGTAGCTAATCCCCACAACGTAATCGACCTGTTCGATGACATCAAAGAGCATATCGTCATCGATGACTCGCAAAAATCCTCCGCTGACCTGGGTAGGGAATTGCAGACCAATATATCGGTGATGCGCGCCATGACGGCGGTCGAAGAGGTGAAGAACATCCGTTCGCTCGATGACCTCTACGACTATCTGGCGCCCAAGGTCTATCAGTTCGAACTGCGCGGCAAGCTCAAGACCAGCGAAGGCGGCGTCATGGGGGGCAGCACCAAGGCCTTCACCTGGCCGCTGTCGCTCGATCCGGGCACCATCTCGGTGGTGCTGCCAATACGTGGCGAAATCAAGGGGTCTGCCACGCGCTGCGCAGTATTCGAAATCGGCTTCTCGACCACGGGTTTCGAGATTTTTGTCGGCACAGAAAAGCGCACCATGAAGGGGGGCGGTGGCGGCGTCGGCGTCCGGGTCGGCTATGAATCCATCTTGAGTTCAGGCGGCGGCGTCGACAAGACCGTGACCTTCGAGCGCTCTGACACCAATGGCGTATGGCTGCGCCTGCCGCGCGCCGGCGACGACGAGGCTACCCGCGATCAGGCCCTGGCGGTATTGCAAACCTTGCTCGGCCGCGACGAAAAGCCACGCGGAAACGCCCCGGACACACGCATTGGCAAGTTCATGGAAGATGAGGAGGGCGTGCAGGTGATGCCGCAGCTCATCGGCGAATTACTGGCCAATCACAGCAACCTGTCGGTCAGCGCGGTAGGGACCTATCGCGAAGAAACCGTGCGCAACGAGATCGCGCCTAATGTATCCGCGCTGACCCTAGCCGGCGGTACCGGCGACAATGCTTCGCGTATCCAGATCCTGGGCGCCGGCTCGAAATCGGAGCGCCGCAGCAAGCTGTATCGCCAGAGTGACAAGTCGGGCTGGATGGAAGTCACGCGCTCTAACGCCTTATCCGGCGGCAATGCTTGGGGTCAGGCTGGCGTGGTCAGCGTCAATGGGCTGTTCGCCATGGACCCGACTGCGAAATCCAGTGAATCCTACGGTGGCCTGGCGTCAGGACACCGGCAGTTCCAGGAAAGCGGCGTAGATACCAAGCTACGCTACATCGTGCGCGATGGCGAGACCAACGCGGTCGATACCCGTATCGACATCGAGGACGTCAACATCAAGAATCATGTTCATCGAGTCAACCAAAATCAGCGTGAACTGGTCGCCTTGGGCGCCGAGCAGTTGTTCAAGAGTGCCGCCGAAAAACCGCCGGTGCATGAGCAGATGCGAGTGGCCAAGGGTTGGCTGTATGACATCTTGAAGCAGGCCGAGGAAAAGTCGGAAGGCAATTCACGCCACGTCTTCTCGATCAGCAACTGTCTCAATCCGTCGCCGGCGGCGGTCATGGATGGCCTGGCCGCGAAGGCAGAGCTGGAGCGCCTACACGGCAATGCCGTGCAGGCCAAGCATACCGATGAACAGCGCGATGTCGTACTGCGCAGCCCCGACTCCTTCAAACCATGGAAGGTGACCACCAGCGAACGCACCTCGGAAAACCGTCAGTTCGGCTGGACCACCGGCGTAACCTACGCCAAGCTGCAAAAGACCGAAGGCCAGCGCGGCACCAGCAGCTATCCTGCCTAATCGCGCCAGCTTCACTCTCCCCATGCCGCAGGTCAGCGTGGCATGCCAAAACCCCGCTTTCGAGGTAATGGCGTTCTGTTAAGACAGAACGCCATTTTTCTTTTGTCGATTTACCCAGCCGCCCCGACACGACAAATAGGATCAAACCAGCGTTTCATCTAATCTAAGCGGGGAGGTGTGTCATGGATATCCGACATTCTCGGAATTGACCTGGCTGAACGGATGTTCCAGTTACATGGTGGATCGCGCGTGCGTTAATTGCTGGGTACATCAATGTACAGCCTTGATCAACCAAACCAGGGGAGAGGGACGGGTAACGAAGCGTATTCATTGCGCAGAAACCTGTAGCATTCAAACATGCTGCACCTTCCGCGCTGGCCCAGTGCGAGATCGATATAAGAAGTACCTTCGGCGCTATTTTGATCGAGCTGCCGGAGCACATTCGTGTCGTGAAAGAACGCATTGATGTACCAATCAATGGATGGGGCATTACGGCGAATTCGGCGTTGTGTCAGAAGATTCAGGCAATGGATGGCCTGGAAGCAATTACCGCGACGGCGATGGTCGCGGCTGCAGGAGACGTGAAGGAATTGAAGAACGGCAGACATCTGTTTGCCACGAGCCTGCTTCTTTGCCGGAAAAAGCCCCCAATGTACAGGTTGCACCCTCTACGGATACCGATAATGAGAACCTCCGAAATTCTCGCTTCCGCCCGGTTTTTCTCTCGCTGCAAACGACAGAGTTGGTCCGGCCATTCTGTTCCCAAGCCTTCTTTCGAAGGGGCCGGTTCCTCGGCTATCGGTTTTTAGGTCCCGACAGCAAGATATTGCGATTCATTTGCAATTATCGATTTGCGCTATTTACGTCAGACGCGTGACGTGGTGTATCTCCGGTTACTGATCGCTCTGTCGAAACCTGTTCACCCCCTTCAAATGGAGGCGTATTCTCGAGAGCATAAACATGCCAACATTTGGTGGAGGTGGGGGGAATCGAACCCCCGTCCAAAACGATGTTTACCTTCAAGTTCGCGATGTTTTGCATACACCAATACTGTTTATATGTTGGTGCAATGGAAGAAGTTCCTTATTGAAGAACCTTGAACAATCAATCGCCGCCCAGCCAATTCGGCTGCGCATCTAGCGATCGTACGTAGCACAGCGATCACCGTAGCGGCCGGGTCGGCCGAGCTGCTCAAAGCGCACTGCGTAGCGGTAATCAAACATGCGGTATCTTAGCTGCATGGTCAGTGCAGGGCTTACTCAGGTTTTGTGGCATGCTCGATTCGTAGGATGGCGGGAATGTCGGTTACTCCGCTCAGATCGGAAAAGGTATTTGCAATCTCTTCCCATTCGCTGGCTTCACGGCGTTCGTACTCCTTGTCAGCCTCGTAGAAATAAAACAGTCCAAACAGGAATGCGCCCGCGAGGATGCACAACATCGTGAAGAAATGCGGGTCTTCGTTGAAGAATTCGAAAAACAGATTCATGTCTGCACCCAGAAAGAAGGAATGTTGTTCCTTGGTGGCAGCAGTCCGGGCGCTGGTTCGTGAAAATTCTCACAATTGCTCAGCAATCCTCGATTTAGCCTGGCAACTCGTTATCGACGTGGTTGGCGCGTAAGGGCAAGGCCCTTGCGCGTAAGCGGTATCAACAATTCGGCTTTCTGGGGGAAGGGTGCTTTGAGAGGCGCGCCAAGATTGCCGGCGGTCTGGATTTAACCGATCTGATAGGGACGACATGGCGGGCTACCTTCCAGCAAACGGAAACTCTCTCTTGGGTACGGGCCAGGCTGAGAAACGCGCACATCATGCAGGAGTACAGATCAAGCAGGACCAAAGATCAAGGGTATATTTACTTCATCGGGCTCGCCATTTTTGAACTGATAGCCCCGGATCACCAGTTTGTAATGGTCAGCTAGCTTGTCCTTGGCCTCTTGCACCTTGCCCTCGGCCAAGAAATCCACCACTGCCATATGGTCGCCCTGCAAGCAGTCATAATCAAAATCGGTTTTAAACAACGCAGTGATGAGCGCCTGTTGCTTGAGTAATTGGCTATGCGCTTTAATGATTAACGCATTGTGTTGATTTGCTCGCGGAACTGACCCTCTCCAATTGATCCACCTTCCACCGTCTGGCGAAGGCTGCGACACGATCATACGACCCCTCATACCCCAATGCTCGCAGCTCCAAATGGAGCTGTTTTAACGTCCGGCGTTGCTTGCGTGACTTAGCCGCTTCGGTCTTTAACCAAGCCGAGAGTTTGAATGTGTACTTGTCCAAAGAGCTTCGGGGACGCCTGTCTGCATAGGCTGGCTCAATGGTTTCCGCNCGAATGTATCGCCTGACGGTGTTACGTGAGATACCTAAACGCCTGGCGATCTCTCGCAATGGGACCTGGTCACGAAGGTGCCAGCGTCGAATAATTCCAAGTAATGCCACGTCTATCACTCCGATCTCCTGCTTACGGTCATAAGCAGAATTGTGTTCTATACGTGGGTCAATTCTCGGTGCAAATTATGCGGCTAAGTGGGTCAGTTTTCGACGCAAATCAACA
>JGI25157J39369_1000552_pt1 | contig 22414 bp, 9 predicted proteins | sample AraplaCL_Col_mCL_FD_39369 | JGI IMG/M metagenome (IMG submission 39369)
CCCGGCGCTGCCAGTACCGCCCCGGCTGCCGCCAGCACCACGGCGGCAGCCGACATCGGCAAGAGCATCTTCGACGTCAGCGAGCTCGACCCGAAGATCAACGTCTGCCAGGACTTCAACGGCTTCGTCAATGCCAAGTGGGTGGCTGCCAATCCGATCCCGAACGATCAGACCAGCTGGGGCGCCTTCAATATGCTCAACGAAGCGAGCCTGAAGACTCAGCACGACATCGTCGACGAAGCCAGCAAGAACGCGGACAGCGCCAAAGCTGGCTCGATCGAGCAGAAGATCGGCTGGCTCTATCACTCGGGCATGGACGAGGTGACCATCGAAAAGAATGGCTTCGACCCGCTCAAGCCCAAGCTCGACGCCATCGCCGGTTTGAAGAGCAGCAGCGATGTAGCCGACTTCATCACCAAGCGCTACGCCGAAGGCGACGGCCAGGTGTTCCAGTTCGGCTCCGGCGCCGACTTCCAGCATGCCGACATGCAGATCGCCTATGCCAACGAAGCCGGCCTGGGTCTGCCGACCAAGGACTACTACACTAAGCCGGACTACAAGGCGATCCGCGATGCCTATGTCGCCTACATCGCCAAGTCGCTCGAACTGACGGGTGTCGCCGAGGCCGATGCGAAGAAGCAGGCCGATGACGTGCTGAAATTTGAAACCCAGCTCGCCGCCGCTTCGTTGACGCCGGTAGAAGAACGCGATCCGAAGAACCAGTACCACTTCGTCAGCGTCAAGGACGCCGACAAGGTCACCCCGCACTTCCACTGGGACAAGTTCTTTGCCGCACAAGGCGTGACGGTCGACAAGGGTTTCTCGCTGTCGCAGCCGAAGTTCTTCGCCGAGTTCGACAAGATGCTGGCAAGCACCCCGGTCAGCCAGTGGCAGGCTTACCTGCGCTTCCACGCGATCGACGATGCCTCACCGTATCTCAGCAAGAATTTCCAGGACAACAAGTTCGCGTTCTACGGCACCACGCTGGCTGGACAACCGCAGCAGAAACCGCGCTGGAAGCGCGTGCTGGGCGCCGTCAACCAGGGCATGGGCCAGGCGCTGGGCCAGTTGTACGTAGCCAAGGAGTTCACCCCGGAAGCCAAGCAGCGCGCCGAGGAACTGGTCACCAACGTGCGCAATGCGCTGAAGGCCCGCATCGAGAACCTCGATTGGATGAGCGCCGACACCAAGGCCAAGGCGATCGACAAGTGGAACAAATTCCTGCCGAAGATCGGCTACCCCGACAAATGGCGCGACTGGTCGGGCCTGGACATCAAGCCGGATAACTACTACGCCAACGTCGAAGCCGCCGGCAAGTTCAACTACCAGTACGACACCGCCAAGATCGGCAAGCCGACCGACCGCAAGGAATGGGGCATGACCCCGCAGACGGTCAATGCGTATTACAACCCGACCGACAACACGATCAACTTCCCGGCCGCGATCCTGCAGCCGCCGTTCTTCGATGCCAAGGCCGACGATGCGATCAACTACGGCGGCATCGGCGCCGTGATCGGCCACGAGGCCAGCCATGGCTTCGACGACGAAGGCAGCCAGTTCGATGGCGACGGCAACCAGAAAGACTGGTGGACCAAGGATGACAAGACCCAGTTCAATGCCCGCACCGGCAAGCTGGTGGACCAGTTCAATGCCTACGCGCCGATCAAGGACAAGCCCGACCTGCATGTCAACGGCAAGCTGACCCTGGGCGAGAACATCGCCGACCTGGGCGGCCTCAACGTGGCCTATGACGCTCTGCAGACCGCGCTGAAGACGGATCCGGCTGCAGCCGGCAAGCAGATCGACGGCTATACCGAAGACCAGCGCTTCTTCCTCAACTGGGCGCGCGTCTGGCGTGGCAGCACACGCGAGAAGCAGATGGAGCTGCGGCTCAACACCGACCCGCATGCACCGATATCGATCCGCGCCATGGCCGCACCGACAAACATGGAGGCGTTCGCCACCGCGTTCCAGTGCAAACCCGGCGATGCGATGGTGCGTTCGGCCGACACGCAAGTGAAGATCTGGTAAGCCGTTGCCTCTAAGTGCCGCAGATCATCGCGGCACGAATACCAAGGCCCCGCATGTGAATGCGGGGCCTTTTTCGTGGGCCGTGCCACCCGCCTCCGACGGTTTTGCGCTACCGGCATGCCTCTCTGATATTTTGGTATTGCAAATCATTCTCATTAAAATTATCGTACATGCATGCCCTGGCCGATTCGCGCAGCGACATCGCCGGCACGTTTCATAAAGCTCAGATCCCCGCCCACCGTGGCACGCAATCGCCCACACAGCCGCCCCGCTGTGCGTGCTTTCTGCTGGCCCGAAAATGCCACTCATCAGGATTCCCATGGCCTTCATCAACAGCCGCAAGCACCCGATCGCTCCTCGCAAGTCCTCTTCGGCATCCGGTTTAGCGAGCGCCGCCACCTTGCTCACCGGTCTGGCATTGGCCCTTCCTGCAGCCGCCATGGACACGCCTGCATCCACGCCGTCCAGCGACGCCCAGGTCGCCAATGCGAAGAACCTGCCTGGCGTGAAAGTGGAAGCCACCAGCAACGACTATCGCGTCGATCGCCTCTCCTCACCGAAATTCACCCAGCCACTGCTCGACACCACGCAGACGGTCAACGTGATCACCAAGGAGCTGATCCAGCAGCAAGGCGCCACCACGCTGACCGAAGCTCTGCGCAACAGCCCGGGCGTGGGTACTTTTTTCGTCGGCGAGAACGGCGCCACCACCACCGGCGACGGCATCTACATGCGCGGCTTCGACACCTCGGGCAGCATCTTCGTCGATGGTGTACGTGACCTCGGCTCGATCTCACGCGACATATTCAATATCGAGCAGGTCGAGGTCACCAAGGGGCCAGCCGGCACCGACAACGGCCGCACCGCTCCCACCGGTTCGGTGAACCTGGTCAGCAAGCAGCCGCAACTGGGCGATGGCGTTTCCGGCTCGGTGGCCTACGGCAGCGCCCAGCACAAGCGCGCCACCGCCGACTGGAACCAGACGCTGGGCAGCCACTCCGCCTTCCGCCTCAACGTGATGGGCCAGGACAGCGGCGTACCAGGGCGCGACAAGGTCGAGAACAACCGCTGGGGCATCGCTCCCTCCCTGGCCTTCGGCCTGCAGACACCTACGCGCGTGTACCTCGACTTCCTGCATGTGAAGCAGAGCAATGTTCCCGACGGCGGCGTGCCGACCATCGGCCTGCCCGGCTACAGCAGCCCGGACTCGAGCCGCCGGTTCCTTGCCAACGCCGCCAGAGTCGATCCCGAGAACTTCTACGGCACCGACAGCGATCACGACGATGTGCAGGCGGACATGTTCACCGCCATCGTCGAACACGACTTCTGGTCCAACGTCACCTTGCACAACACCACACGCTGGGGCCGTACACGGCAGAACTACCTGCTGACTTCGTTCATGGGCAGCTCTGCCAATCTGCTCACACCGAACCCGGCCGATCCGTCGACCTGGACGATCGCGCGAAGCAACCCGACCTTCAAGCAACAGGTCAACCGCATCCTGACCAACCAGACCAATATCACTGCAACGATAGCCACCGGCAGCTTCACGCACAGCCTCAGCGCCGGTGTCGAGCTGAGCCAGGAGAAAGCGGGCACGGTGGGTCTTGGTACGCGCAGCGCGTGGCCGGCCGCCAACCTGTATGACCCGAGCGCCGATGTCGGCGGCCTGATCTATGGCCCAACCGGCGCCGGCAGCCAGGGCAAGACGAACACTATGGCGGCCTACCTGTTCGATACGCTGAAGTTCAACGAGCAATGGCAGGTCAATGCCGGCGTACGGCTGGATCACTACACCACCGACTTCAACAGCCTGGTGGTCTGCGGTGCCCGCAACGGCCCGGCCTGCGGCGCGTTGCCGGCCGGCAGCGTGCTGCCCGGCGTGGACGCCAGCAAATCCGGCAACCTGCCCAACTACAAGCTCGGTGTGTTGTACAAGCCGGCCGCCAACGGCAGCATCTATGCGAACTTCGCCGTATCGCAGGAGCCGCCGGGCGGCAATACGCTGACCTTCAGCGCCGCCGCCAACAGTGCCGACAATCCCAACCTCGATCCGCAGAAGGCACGCACGATCGAGTTCGGCACCAAGTGGGACCTGCTCAACGAGAAGCTGCTGCTGACCGGCGCGCTGTACCGCACCACCGTCAGCAACGACCTGGTGCAGGATCCGGTCGACCTGCAGTACTACCAGGTCGGCAAAAAGCGCGTGCAAGGCATCGAACTGAGCGCGGTCGGCAAGCTCACCGACAACTGGGCGGTCAGCGCCGGCTACACCACGATGGATGCCAAGGTGATCAACGGCAGCGCGGTGGCCAACGATGGCTCCAGCGATCTGGCCTATACGCCGAAAAGCGCGTTCACCGCTTGGACCACCTGGCGCCTGCCGTTCAACCTCACTATCGGCGGCGGTGCCCGCTATGCCGGCGAGATGAAGCGCGGCACCGACAGCGCGATCGGCACGCCGGCCTTCACCGAGGCGTACTGGGTGTTCGATGCGATGGCCAGCTATCCGCTCAACAAGCAGCTCGACCTGCAGTTGAACCTGTACAACCTGTTCGACAAGGACTACGTCGCGGCGATCAACAAGAGCGGCTACCGATACACCCCCGGCACGCCACGTTCGGCGATGCTCACCGTCAACTTCCGCTTCTGACGTTTGCTTTCGAGCCCTTCTCCGCTTGGGAGAAGGGGAATTTTCATGTTGGAACTCCTCATGCTGCTGCACATCCCCGACGTCATCGACCGCGAACAAGTTATCCAGATGCGTGCCGCGCTCGACGGCGCCGACTGGACCGACGGCCGCGAAACCGTCGGCGCACAAGGCGCCCGGGTGAAACGCAATCAGCAGCTGCCGGATACGTCGCCACTGCGCCAGCAGCTGGGGCAGACCGTGCTGTCGGCGCTGGCGAAACATCCGCTCTATCACGCAGCGACGTTGCCGCTGCGTACCCTGCCGCCGCGCTTCAACCGCTACGAGGGCGGCGGCCACTACGGTTTCCATGTCGACGGCGCGGTCATGGCACTCCCCGTCGACGCCGGCCAGCTGCGCAGCGATATCTCCTGCACACTGTTCCTCAGCGAACCGGACGACTACGACGGCGGCGAGCTGATCGTCAGCGACACCTACGGCGAGCACGAGGTGAAACTGCCGGCCGGCGACTTGATCGTCTATCCCTCCAGCAGCCTCCATCGGGTGCGGCCAGTGACGCGCGGGGCGCGGCTGGCCGCATTCTTCTGGGTGCAAAGCCTGATCCGCGACGACAGCCGGCGCCGGCTGTTGTTCGAACTGGATACTTCGATCCAGACCCTGACCCAATCCGGCGCCGATGCCACTGCGGTACTGCAGCTGACCGGCGTCTATCACAACCTGCTGCGGCAGTGGGCCGAAACCTGAGCACTTGGGGTGCCCGTACACCAGCGATGGCGTCCACCGCCGCTGACTCCGCGCCGCCAGCTGTTCCCACCACGCGCCGTGGGGCGGATAATCGTCGGCCCTTGATGCAACGCGGCTGAATAATGTTCGTACCTGGTCAACGCTGGATCTCCTCTGCCGAACCCGAGCTCGGCCTCGGCACCGTATTGCGCGTCGAAGGACGCGGCGTGCAGGTGCTGTTCGCCAAGGCCGGTGTGCTGCGCCCTTACGCCATCGACTCGGCACCGCTGCTGCGCGCCGAGTTCCGCGCCGGCCAGCGCGTGGCCGGCAAGGGCATCGCGTTCCTGGTCGAGCGGGTGGAGATTCGCGACGAACTGCTGATCTACCGCGGCGAAGGCCGTGAGCTGGAAGAAGGCCAGCTCGACGACGAGCAGAGCGTGAGCCAGGCCGACGACCGGCTGATCGGCGGCCGCACGGATGCCGTCGCGCAGTTCGAACTGCGCCTGGAAGGCCTTAAGCGGCGTGCGGAAGCACGCCGTTCGCCGATGTGGGGCCTTGGCGCCGCACGGATCGGGCTGGTGCCGCATCAGCTGCGCGTGGCCGGCATTGCTTCCGCGCGCCGGCCGCCACGGGTACTGCTGGCCGACGAAGTCGGTTTGGGCAAGACCATCGAGGCCGGCATGATCATCGCCCGCCAGCTCGCCACCGGCCGCGCTTCGCGGGTGCTGCTGCTGTTGCCCGACACGTTGGTATACCAGTGGTTCGTCGAGCTGCTGCGCCGCTTCAATCTCAGTTTCGCGATCTACGACGAGGAGCGTTGCGAGGCGCTGGAGCAGTCCGGCGACGACAGCAATCCGTTCGAGGACGAACAGCTGGTGATCGCCGATTTCGGCTTTCTCGAAAATTCGCCGAAACACGCGCAGCAATTGCTGGATGCACCGTGGGACCTGCTGGTGGTCGACGAGGCGCACCATCTGGCGTGGTCGCCCGAGACCGCCAGCCCGCGCTACACGATGGTGGAACGGCTCGCTGCCGCCGTCCCCGGTGTGATTCTGCTCACCGCCACACCGGAACAGCTCGGCCGCAGCGGCCACTTCGCCCGCCTTCGCCTGCTCGACCCACAGCGTTATTACGACCTGGACGGCTATCTGGCCGAAGCCGACGCCTATCAGGCACTGTCGAAGATCGCCGATCGGCTGCTCGACGGCAACGCGCTCGACGACGCCCAGCGCGCGACCCTCGCCGAAGCTTTCCACGGCGACGAGTCGCTCATCGCACAGCTGGCCGAATCGACCAAGCCGGCGAACGCGCGCGACCTGCTCGCCGCGCTGATCGACCGCCATGGCACCGGTCGCGCGATGTTCCGCAACAACCGGGCCGGCGTCGGCGGCTTTCCCAAACGCCAGCCCGAATGGCACCTGCTCGATGCCGAAACGCTGCAGGAGAGCACCCGCCAGTCCCTGCTGGCCGAATTCCACGCCGACATCCAGCAGCCATCGCCGCTGATCGAGGTCGACTACAGCACTGACCCGCGCATCGACACCTTGATCGCGTTGCTCGATCAGCACCCGCAGGACAAATTCCTGCTGATCTGCCGCAGCCACGCCAAGGTGCTGGCATTGGAAGACGTGCTGCGTACACGCAGCGGCGTCGCCGTGGCCCGCTTCCACGAAGGCCTGGGCATCGTGCAGCGCGACCGCAATGCCGCGTATTTCGCCCAGCCAGACGGCGCACGCCTGCTGCTGTGTTCGGAAATCGGCTCGGAAGGACGCAACTTCCAGTTCGCGCACCGGCTGATCCTGTGGGATCTGCCACTGGATCCGGACTTGCTCGAACAGCGCATAGGCCGCCTCGACCGGATCGGCCAGAAGCACGACATCAACATCCATATCCTGGTCGTCACCGACAGCGCGCAGCACGTGCTGGCGCGCTGGTACGACGAGGGGATCGACGCATTCCGCGTCAGTCCGGCCGACGGCCGCGAGCTGCTGCGCCGCTATGGCGAGCCGCTGGCCCGGCTGGCCGACGAACACGCGCGCGGCGACGACAACCGCGACCAGGAACTGGACGTGCTGCTAGCCGAAACCCGTGCCAGTCACGAACAGATGGCCGAACTGATACGCGGCGGCCGCGATCATCTGCTGGAGCTGGCTGCCAGCCGCGACCTGCATGCCGACGAACTGCAGCAGGCATTCGCCCGCGAGGATGTCGACCCGGGCCGCGACGCGTTCGTGCAGCGCCTGCTCGAGGCATTCGGCATCCACGCCGAAGAGCTGGGCGGCCAGGTGCTGCTGCTCGATCCGCAATACCTGTCCACCGACGCCCTGCCCGGCTTCGCGGAGGGCCCGCAATCGGTGACGTTCGCCCGCGACGTGGCCCTGGCGCGCGAAGAGTTGCCGCTGCTGCGGCTGGATCACCCGTTGGTCGCCGGCGCAATGGATCTGGCGCTGTCCGGGGAACAAGGCAATGCGGCTTTCATGGTCGACGATGTACTGCCGGCGCGCACCGCCCTGCTGCAGGCCATCTATGTGCTCGAATGCGTGGCCGATCGCCGGCTCGACGCCGAGCGCTTCCTGCCGACCCTGCCTATCGTGGTCACCGTGGATACCCGATTGGCCGAGCGCGCCGATTTCGTCCCCAGCGACATCGCCTTGCGCAAGGCCGCCGATCGCAATATCGAAGTCGTGCGCTACCGCAAGTTCCTCGGCAAGCTGGTGCCGCCGATGCTGGCCCGCGCAGAGACACTCGCCACGACGCGGGGACAGGCCAGCATCGACGAAGCGGTGAGCCTTGCCACCGAGACGCTGGATGCCGAACTGTCGCGCCTGCTCGCATTGCACGCGGTGAACCCGTCGGTCAGCGAGACGGAAATCACCGCGGTGGCCGACGAACGCACCCGCTTGCTGGCTGCGTTGCCGCTATCCCGCCTGCGGCTGGACGCGGTGCGTTTCGTGGTCAGCCCGGATTTCCTCGCGCTGCGCTGAACCGGCGGCGATGCGATGGCCGCCGGTCGCACAAAACCCTTCGTGTGATCAGCCGGCGGGTATGTTCTGCATCGCCAGCAAGCGACGGTCGATGCCGAACGCCTTGTACGCGAGCGTCAACAGCAGTACCCACGCCACGCCCACATACAGCGCCACCCGGGTGTCCGGGCTGTAGCCGAGCATCACCAGCACGAACGCGAGAAACGCCAGGCACACCACACTGCTCAGCGGCCACCAGCGCAGCTGGAACGCCAGTGCGCCCGTCTGCTGCCGGCGGAAACGCCAGTGCGCGATCAGCACCATGCCCCACGTCCACACGGTATTGAAGGCGAGGATCGACATCATCATGCCGAAGATGCGCTCGGGCACCAGATAGTTCAGCAGCACGCCCACCATCAGGCAGGCCATGGTCACCAACACGCCGCGCACCGGTACGCCGTGCTTGCTCAAACGCTGCAACGCAATGGGCGCTTGCCGCTTGGTCGACAGGCTGTACAGCATGCGGCTGCCGCTGAAGGTGGTGGAGTTGAAGCTCGACAGTGCCGCCGTGATGACCACGAAATTGATCAGCCCGGCCGCCTGCGGGATGCCGAGCTTGGCGAAGGTCACCACGAACGGGCTGCCCTGCGTGCCCAGCTCGTCCCACGGATAGATCGCCATGATCACGAACAATGCGCCGACATAGAAAATCAGGATGCGCCAGATCACCGAGTTCACCGCACGCGGGATCGTGCGCTCCGGCTGCGCCGCCTCGGCCGCCGCCATGCCGATCGTCTCGATGCCGCCGAACGAGAACACCAGCACCGGCAGCGCCAGCACCATGCCGGTCACTCCGTTCGGAAACCAGCCGCCGTGCGTCCACAGATTGGACAGACCCACCGGATGGCCACCGTTGCCCCAGCCGAGCCAGATGATGGTGGCGCCGCCGAGAATCATCAGCACCACCGTGAGCACCTTGACCAGCGCGAACCAGAACTCCAGCTCGCCATAGACCTTCACTGCCATCAGGTTCAGTCCACCGATCATCGCCACGCTGCCGAAGGTCCATATCCACTGCGGCAGATCGGGGTACCACTGCTTCATGTAGATGCCGACCGCCGTGCTCTCCGCGATGCCCACACCCATCATCAGGATCCAGTAGTTCCAGCCGGTGAGATAGCCGGCGAACGGTCCGAGATACTTGTGCGCATACGTGCTGAACGAGCCGGCCACCGGATCCTGCACCGCCATTTCGCCGAGCGCGCGCATGATGATGAAGATCATCGCGCCGCCGAACAGGTAGGCGAACAGCACCGACGGGCCGGCCAGCTTGATCGTGCTGGCCGAGCCGAGGAATAGGCCGGCGCCGATCGCCATGCCCAGCGCCATGAAAGTGATGTGGCGCGGGGTCAGCCGGCGTTGCAGGGATTCAGACATGGTTTCCGCTCATGGATGGGTATGTTGGGTATCGGTCAACGCATCAGGCGCCGCTTTGGCTTGAACGGCAGCCGTCCGCGCCAGTACTCGATCAGCACGTAGCCGCCGAGCATACCGCCCAGATGGGCGAAATGGGCGATGCCGGCCTGGGTGCCGGTAACGCCTTGCACCAGTTCGACCACGGCGTAACCCGTCACGAACAACCATGCCGGCATCGGCACCGGCAAAAAGATCAGCATCATCTTTTCCTGCGGATACAGCATGCCGAACGCAAGCAGTATGCCGAACAGCGCACCCGACGCACCCAGCGTGGGGTAGAAGCCGTGAGTGAACCAGTGCACCACGATCAGCTGGGCAATGGCCGCCACGATCGCGCAGACAAAGTAATAGATCAGGAAATGACGCGCGCCGAAGGTGCGCTCGATCGTCCCGCCGAACATGTACAGGCCGAACATGTTGAACAGGATATGCGTGAAGCTGCCATGCATGAAGGCGTACGTCACCACCTGCCAGACGCGGAAACCCGCAGTGATGACATTGCCGTCGGGCGTCTCGCCGGAGATATCCGGGCCGAGCGGCCATAACGCGAAATGCTGCGTCAGCGCCAGGCTAGTCTGGTCGCGCAGCATCAGTTGCAGCAGGAATACGACCACATTGGCAATCAGCAGATTGCGCGTGACAGGGGGCAAATCAAAAGGCATCGGATGGTTTCCGGAAGGTCAACGGCCAGCGTAGCGACGGCGGCGGGAAGCCACCAGCGATGACATCCCGATGCTGACTCTGCCTGGCGGAAATCGTTCCTCCAGGACCGGCGCAACGCGGCACGATGTGAGCGCAGTAAACGCAAAAGCCGCCCTGCGGCGGCTTCCGTCGTGGATAGTAGCGGGTTTGCTCAACCCTTGTTCGCCACCATGGCTATCGCTTCCGGCCGCTTGGCACCGGCAAAGCGCTTGGCCCAGTAGCCCTCGTCGAGGCTGGAAATTTCCACCGACTTGCCGGTGTTGGGCGAGTGAATGAAGCGGCCATTCGAAATGTAGATCCCCACGTGCGAAATGTTCCGCTTGCCATGGGTACGGAAGAACACCAGGTCACCCGGCTTCATGTCGGCCCGCTTGACCTTGAGACCGGCCAGGAACTGCGAGGCCGAGTTGTTCGGCAGCTGCATGCCGATCGCATGGGCAAACACGTAGCGGACGAAACCGCTGCAATCGAAGCCGGTGGAGGGGTCATGACCACCGCGCACGTAACGGATATCGCGCAATTTCATCGCCATCGCGATCAGCGACTTGCGCAGATCGGTAGCGCTTTCGGTACCGTCAAGAGCCGTCGCCAGCTCGTCACCTTCAACTTGGGTGGCGGCGGCGGTGTTGTCGACTTCCGCATCGCCGTTCGCGACCGCTTCACTGCCGCGCAGCAGGGTCTGCGGACGGGCGGAAACGATGCCCTGGCCCAGCAGCATCGGTGCGGGGCTGAACGTCGGCGCCTGGTTCAGCCATGACGGCATGGCTTTGGCGGAGGCCTGGGCGCTATCCAGCGCGAAGGGGCTGGGCTGTAACGAAGCGAAAACCGGCAGCGCCGGCTTCATCTCAAAGACGGCTGCGACGTTCGTGGTGGCGGGGCTGGAGGTGTCTGCAACGCTGGCGACGGATGCCGTCGACTTGGAATGAATGGATTTGTGCGTCGCTGCTGCGTGTCGGGTCTGCGTCTGCTTGTGGTGAACCGGCTTGCCTTGCGTGTGTTTCGCCTGCTGCACATGTTTCGCCGGGACCGACTTGCCGTGCGTCTTGCTGGTCGTCGCCTGTACGGGTGCCATCACGAACAAGGCTGCAGCGAGCACGGAAAAGGCGGTCAATCGGTTGATCGGCATGCGGGGGAAATCCCTTGCTAATGTCGCTGCATTCGGCCGCCTGCAGAAGCTGACGACGTGACGAAGTAGTGAACTTAACAAGAAGACGGCGTGTGGATGTTGGATTGAGGTTAACTGAACTCTGGCGTTTCAAAAAACGGCGACAGAGCGCACATTTCAACATAAATATCTGATTTTTGAAGGTTATTTAGCATCTTATCTGCGGTTTTCTGAGAAATTTGAGGACTGAAAACCCGTTTCAGAACAGCAATGGGAGTCCGGATAGGTATCCAAAATCGCGGTGCCGATGCGCACCTCGGTGGCGTACCCTTGCCACGGCGAGCTCCGCTTCGCCAAGAAAAATTAGGAATGTCATGAACTTGTGCAAGCTATCCCACCAGAATCGAGGTGGCTCAGTTCAATGAGCCACCTCGAGAGAACGGGCTCAATTCCAGCCTGAGGCGATCAGGGGCGCTAGCGTTTCCTGATAGGAGTCGGGAAGTATGGTTTGCCCTTGGGGAGGTGGGGAAAATGCCGCCATCGCCGATACCAGCGCATCGATGCGCGACCGCGTCAGTGCATGACCATCCGAAGTTCGGATGCTCTCTAACTCGGCCGCCGAACTTTGATACCAGTTGGACACGGTCACACTGTCATCGCGGCCTATCAGACTGATCTGTAAACTATTTCCGCTTCGCGCAAACCAAATCTGGTCCGTCGCGATCCCCGCACCGAACTGCAACGTGTCCGTGCCACCCCAGCTCCACGTCTTGTTGATCACGTCGCGACCATCGCCCAGGTTGAATACGTAGGTATCGCTGTAGGCGCTGCCGTTAAGCACGTCATCACCCATGCCGCCAGCCAACACATTGCCGTTGGCGTAGGCGCCCGTGGTCAACACATCATCGCCTGCGCCGCCCAGCAATCGGTTGGCGCCGTTGTTGCCGCCGTCCAGAACGTCGTTTCCGGCCCCACCGTCCAGCGTGTCATTACCAGTACCCGCATTGAGCCGGTCGTTGCCCTCACCGCCCAGCAGCACGTCGTTGCCATTACCGCCGTTCAAGATGTCGTCACCGGCATCTCCTATCAGCTGATCGCTGCCGTCCCAGCCATTCAGCGTCTCGCTATTGCGCGTACCTGCCAAAGCGATTGGCATCGATGCCAACGTACTCGGTGTCCATGCTGTTCCGTCAGCGAAAGTGAACTTGTCGATGAAGGCCGCCGTGTTCCATCCGTTGGCAAACCAGTTCTTCACCGTGACCTGGTCTGCTCCGTTGGCGTGTGCCAGTACAAGGTCGTTGCCTGAGCGCAGCACCGACAGATCCGCTGCCGCGATCCCTTCACCAAACTGCAACGTGTCCGTACCTCCCCAGCTCCAGTTCTCGGCGATCACGTCCCGGCCATCGCCCAGGTTGAACACGTAGGTATCGCTGTAGGCGCTGCCGTTGAGCACGTCATCACCCATGCCGCCAGCCAGCACATTACCGTTGGCGTAGGCACCCGTGGTCAGCACATCATTGCCTGCGCCGCCCAGCAATCGGTTGGCGCCGTTGTTGCCGCCGTCCAGCACGTCGTTGCCGGCCCCACCGTCCAGCACGTCGTTGCCGCTGCCCGCATTGAGCCGGTCGTTGCCTTCGCCAGCCAACAACACGTCATTGCCGTTGCCGCCGTTGAGCGTGTCGTCGCCGGCATCGCCCACCAGCCGGTCGCTGCCGTCCCAACCGTTCAGCGTCTCGCCAGCTGGCGTACCCGCGAGCAATATCTCCATCGCCGCCAGCGTGCTCGGCGTCCAGCTCGTGCCATCGGCAAAGCTGAACTTGTCGATGAAGGCCGCCGCGTTCCAGCCGTTGGCGAACCAGTTCTTCACCGTGACCTGATCGGTACTATCGCTCAAAGCCAGGACCAGATCGTTTCCAGTGCGGAGCACCACCAAGTCAGCCGGGGCGATGTCAGGGCCAAAAACCAGCGTGTCACTGCCACCCCAGCTCCAGTTCTCGGTAATCACGTCGCGGCCGTCGCCCCGATTGAACAGATAGGTGTCGCTGTAGGCACTGCCATTGAGCGCGTCATCGCCTGTGCCGCCGTCGAGCACGTTGCCGTTGGCGTACGCGCCCGTGGTCAACACATCATTGCCTGCACCGCCCAGCAGCTGGTTGGCGCCGTTGTTACCACCGTCCAGCACGTCGTTGCCGGCCCCACCGTTCAATGTGTCATTGCCAGTGCCTGCATTGAGCCGGTCGTTGCCCTCACCGCCCAGCAGCACGTCGTTGCCATTACCGCCATTGAGCGTGTCGTCACCGGCATCGCCCACCAGACGGTCGCTTCCATCCCAACCGTTCAACGTCTCGCCAGCCGGCGTGCCCGTGAGTGCGATCTCCATCGCCGCCAGCGTGCTCGGTGTCCATGCCGTTCCGTCAGCGAAAGTAAACTTGTCGACAAAGGCTGTCGTGTTCCAGCCGTTGGCAAACCAGTTCTTCATCGTGACTTGGTCTATTCCGTTGGTGTGGACCAGGACCAGGTCATTGCCCGAGCGCAGCACCGATAGATCCGCTGCCGCAATCCCCGCACCGAATTGCAACGTATCGCTGCCGCCCCAGCTCCAGTTCTCGGTGATCACGTCCCGGCCATCGCCCAGGTTGAACATATAGGTGTCGCTGTAGGCGCTACCGTTGAGGATGTCATCGCCGATGCCGCCGGCCAGTACATTGCCGTTGGCGTAGGCGCCCGTATTCAGCACATCGTTGCCTGCGCCGCCCAGCAGCTGGTTGGCGCCGTTATTGCCGCCGTCGAGTACGTCGTCGCCGGCTCCACCGTCCAGCACGTCATTGCCATTGCCGGCATACAGCCGGTCATTGCCTTCGCCACCCAGCAACACGTCGCTACCGTTGCCGCCACTGAGTATGTCGTCGCCCGCATCGCCTATCAGACGATCCCTGCCATCCCAGCCGTTCAACGTCTCGGCACTGGCCGTGCCCATCAACTCAATTTCTCTTCCTGCCAGCGTACTTGGCGTCCACACCGTGCCGTCGGCAAAGATGATCGTGTCCATAAACGCGGTAGCGTTCCAGCCGTTCGCGAACCAGTTCTTGACTGTGACCTGGTCTGTTCCGTTGGTGTGGACCAGCACCAGATCGTTGCCTGATCGCAGCACGGACATATCCGCTGCCGCAATCCCCGCACCGAATTGCAACGTATCGCCGCCGCCCCAGCTCCAGTTCTCGGTGATCACATCCCGGCCATCGCCCAGGTTGAACACGTAGGTATCGCTGTAGGCACTGCCGTTGAGCACATCGTCGCCGATGCCGCCGGCCAGCACATTGCCGTTGGCGTAGGCGCCCGTATTCAGCACATCATTGCCTGCGCCGCCCAGCAGCCGGTTGGCGCCATTGTTGCCACCATCGAGTACGTCGTCGCCGACACCGCCGTCCAATGTGTCGTTGCCGTTGCCCGCATTGAGCCGGTCATTGCCTTCGCCACCCAGCAACATGTCATTGCCGTTGCCGCCGTTCAAGGTGTCGTCACCGGCATCGCCCATCAAACGGTCTTTGCCGTCCCAGCCGTTCAACGTCTCGCCAGACGGCGTACCCGTGAGCGTGATCTCCATCGCCGTCAGCGTACCTGGCGTCCAGCTCGTGCCATCGGCAAAGCTGATCGTGTCCAAGAACGCCGTGGTGTTCCACCCGTTCGCAAACCAGTTCTTCACCGTGACCTGGTCTGTTCCGTTGGCGTGGACCAGGACCAGGTCGTTGCCTGTTCGCAGGACCGACAAATCCGTTGCCGCGATCCCTGCACCGAATCGCAACGTGTCCGTACCTCCCCAGCTCCAGTTCTCGGTGATCACATCCCGGCCATCGCCCAGGTTGAACACGTAGGTGTCGCTGTAGGCGCTGCCGTTGAGCACGTCGTCGCCGGTGCTGCCGACGAGCACGTTGCCGTTGGCATAGGCGCCTGTATTCAGCACATCGTTGCCTGCGCCGCCCAGCAACTGATTTGCGCCGTTGTTGCCGCCGTCGAGTACGTCATCACCCGCCCCGCCGTCCAGCACGTCATTGCCATTGCCGGCATACAGATGGTCGTTGCCCGCGCCACCCAGCAACACGTCGTTGCCGTTGCCGCCGTTCAAGATATCGTCGCCGGCATTGCCCAGTAGTTCGTCGGTACCTGCGCCACCGTTCAACGTATCGTTGCCTACGGCGCCAATGACCACGTCGTCGCCGTCTCCACCGGATAAGGTGTTGGTCTCAACGGTGCCAAAGAGAAAGACGCCTGCAACAACGCCTGATCCGGCGGGTGGTGTCGCCATGGCAAAACTCAATGTGCCATTGCCGAGCAGCCTATCGGGGTACAGACCGGCAAGTGCCTGACCCAAACCATCGGTACCAGCGCGATCAACCCAGCTACCCAGCAAGTTCACGAAAGCGCCCTTGTTCCCGGAAATAACCGGCGATGCGCCGATCAGGTCGATCAGGTCTGCCAGAGCATTTGTCTGATCGACCGCAAACTTTTCTTCCAGCCTCGCGACAACCCCTGAAAAGTCGAACGCTATGCCTTCAGCGCTGGCAAGCGACCATTGGATGCCGATCAGGTCGGTATAGCTCTTCAACCGCGTCTGCATCGCCAGGGCGCTGTAACTGCCTTCGAAGAACGTGTTGTAAACCTTCAGATACTGATCAACCGTGGCACTTCCCCACCAAATCTCCGTAATGGGGGCGCTACCAATAATTGCCTCCACCACGCGAACCTTCCTGGCGGTCTCAGCGTCCAGCACGAAATCGTCTGGCCAAGACACCACCTGACCGGGCAGCAAGCGCACGACATTGGTCGAATTGGGATCCTCGTACGCGCCGCCGGCGTGAACGACGATCGTCCCCTCCTGGAAGGTGGGGTTGGTCCTTGCCCACTCCAGCAACAGGCCCTCGAGCAGCCCGCGCTGGCCACCGCGCGTCGTCGCGGTCGAAAAATCACGTACCCGTTGCTGCAGCTCCGGAGAGATCACACACGCCTCGCGAAGATCCCGGAGCTTGCCCATCCCCGGAATATTCGCCAGCTCCATCAAGGATTCGGGGACTTCGATGGCATCCGTGTATTTGCTGTGCAATGCATCATTGTCGAAATCGAATTCCTGCATGACCTGACTGGAAATGCTGCCGTCCGCCGCCATGCGGGTATAGGAGCCGGTGCCGGTCAACGTACCGCCGGCCACCGCTTTGTTGCTGGAATCAGTCGGCGCTACTGACAGACTGACGATGCCCAACTCAGAAAGGGACAACAGCTCCCCGGCTTCGGTCGTACCGTTGCCGTTGACATCGCGCCAGACCCGCATTGAGGAAAAATCCGCGTCTGTGGCATCGACCTGACCGTCGCCGTTGGAATCCATGGCGGCAAGCGCCGCAAAGCCGTTGTGGGCGTTTGTACCGTCTGCCAGGAGCGTCCGGTCACCGAAAAGCTCTCTGCCGGAATCGATCAAGCCGTTGCCGTCGATGTCCCTGACCAGCAACCCGTCACCGGCATCGATCCAGCCGGTAGCCGCTCTAATGCCGTCTCCGTCGTTATCGAATAGCGGACCGCTCCAGTTTGCATCGGCGCGAGTGCTGACGATTCCATCCCCATCCAGGTCCAACGCAAGCGGGTCATACCTTACGATTCGATAGCTACTATCGGAATTAAGCCTTCGCATTAATTCTTCTATCAGTACATCCACTCCACCAAGAAGATTATAGCGGATCGCGTTGTTAATACTACTAAAAAGAAACTTTAACTCGTCGGATAGATTTTTAATTTCCTCCGACAGCGTTGACAAATTAAGATTATATATATAGTTATGCCCGAATAATTTACCCGGATCGCCACCGTCCCAAAAATTTCCGATGCCATGCGCCCCGGCCACATCCCACGATCTCCTTAAAGTACCTTCGAAGCCATAGACCGATAAATCGTTGTACTCATCCAAGCTCATGTACATCGAGCTTGAACCGATATGATCGGATATGCTTGAAATCGGATCGAATGCATCGCGATGGTTCTTGACGAGGTCCGTCACGGCGCTCGGATTGAGATCTAACCTCAGCGCAATGTCGTAGGCACCGTAGGCATTAAACGTCTCAGCACGAATGCCGAATTTTGCCGCCAATAATTGCGCAAGCGCGCCGCCAAGTGAATGACCGGTTGTGGTTACTTCGCCGTAGCCGTTTTCGATCGCATATTGTTGAGCCCACTGCGTTAGGTTAACGGCATCCACCCACTGCGGGGGAGGGCTTCCCGGCCCCATCGCGAAGTCGGAAATAACGTCATGAATATCAGTTAGTTGCGTTCCACCATTAGAAACCACGATTTCGCGTGTTGCCACGTTTTCAAAGACGGCTCCTCGGTAGCCATCCGATGCCTGCCCCGCAAAAATGACTTTGTAGGTCGACGAACCGTTTGAAAATTTCTGTCCGACAGAGATGTCATCATAGATAACAGACGACAACATTGCATAATCTTGCGTAGATACAGTCATGACCGAACTACTTTCAGTTGATTGATATGTCAACAATCAGATCAGATCTAACGCCAGCCACCCCTTCTGGCACGCATGTACCCGACCATTTGTTTGAAAAATCGCAAGTCAATTTCACACCGTAACCAGTTTTAAGGCGATCCGCCGGCAGTCCGCCATCAGCCACTAACCGGCCACTTACGTCATATATATCTATACCGAGTCCAAGCAGGCGCCAGGAACACTCGCCTCTTGACTGGTAATAGTCGCGATATATTTCAATGGAATCGCTTTTCTTATCGACACTCACGTAACCGTGCGGATACTCCATCCAACCACCCTCAAAAGAGTGGATGTTGCTGCACCTTTTAGACATATTTCCATATTCTATCTGCAGGTTAACTCGGTAGTTTGACACGCCGTGTTTACCGTCCAAGCCCAATGCTATTTCGATTTTGTCGCGCGGAGTCGGATTCACAGGCGGAGGCGAGAGGTCCTTTCTGCCGCATCCGGCAACGCACAGGAATAATGTCACACAAAAAATCTTCGCAGCACGGGACGAGATTGAGGCAACTGTCAGATCTGACATAGGAATTGATCCATAAGTAAATCGTTATCCAACAATTAAATTTAGTGGTCTAGGCATTTAATCGTTTACACATCTTCGTAAATTTCAATGCTTGCATCGATAATTTTCCTTCCTTTGATGGCATTGCCATTTTACAAATACACTTATCTCTCCCTCATTGATTCGTTGACTCCCCGCCTGAGGGGATCAAGGATGTAATCAATAACCCTACGGCTGCCGGTGTTGATCTCCGCGGTCAGCGTCATGCCCGATGCCAAGTGGACGGTGACGCCATTGATCACGAGTGCCGTTCTGGCCATCTTCACCCGCGCCCGATAAACCAGCCCAAGCTTCTCGTCCTGAATGGCGTCGTGGGAAATGCTTTCCACGACGCCGTCGATATAGCCGTAGCGGGTGTAGGGAAAACTCTCGACCTTGATCGTGGCGCGCTGCCCCTGGCGCACGAAGCCGATGTCCTGATTGAGCACGGTGGCCTCCACTTCCATCGGCTCGTTCTCGGGTACCACGGAGAGAATGGGTTGGGCCGGCGTGACCACGCCGCCGACGGTGTGCACCGCCAGCTGTTGCACCGTGCCGGTCACGGGCGCGCGTAGCTGCATGAGCGCATTGCGCTGGGCAGTCCTTGCCACCTCGGGTTCGAACTGCTGGATCTGCTCGCTGGCCTGGCGCAACTCATCCAGCAGCTGGCGACGCGTGTCGGTCACGGCGACCGACAATTCTTCCCTCGCCCCGATGATGGCGGAGCGCAGTTCTACGCGACGACTGCGTTGCCCGGCGAGGTCTCGCTCGGCGCTGATGCGTTCCTGCTTGCGTTGCAGGTAGTCCTGCCGAGGCACGTAGCTCTTGTCCAGCAACTTCTCGTAGTCCGCCACCCGGGTGTGCGAGATCGCCAGGTATTGCTCCAGCGGCGCGATGGCCGATTCGACCGTACGCAGCTCGGCCTGCTTCTGGGCCACCATGGCTTCCAGGCTCTGTTTCTTGGCGGCGAAGGCAGCGTACTCGCTGAGCGCCAGGCGCTGGGTAGCCTCGAAGCGGTCCGCGGGCAGACTGGCGTCTTGCGCCATCGTCGGCGGAGTCATCGTGTCGATGGCCTGGACCAGAGAGGCGGATCGGGCAACGGCCAGCCGGGCGCTGATCAGGACCTCCTCGGCCTTGCGGCTGTCGGCCGTGGTGGATGTAGCGTCGAGTTCGACCAGCAGCTCGCCTTGCTTCACGACCTGGCCGTCGCGCACCAGGATGCGGCGCACCACCGCAGTTTCGGCCGGCTGGACGACCTTGGTACGGCTGCTGGTGACCGTTCTGCCGGGCGCCACGGCGACCACGTCGAGCTTGCCCAGGCAGGCCCATAGCAAGGCCACGCAAAACAGCCCCATGATGATCCACAGGCTGGCGCGCGGTGCGGGAGACAGCGGCGTTTCGGTCAATTCGAGATGGGCCGGCAAGAACGCGAGCTCGTCGCGCGTGCGCGGGATCGGCTCCAGCGCCCGGCGCTCGGCCCACGCCGCGCGGGACACCTGCGCATAGCGCCGCAATACGTCTCCAATGGCGGCAAGCCGGTTCGTCATGGTCAGCGCTGTTGCAGCCGGAAAAGGTGGGCGAAGTAGCCGTCGGTGCGCTTCAACAACTCATCGGGCGCACCGGTTTCGACGATGCGGCCCTTGTCGACGACGACGATGCAGTCGGCACTGCGCACGGTGGAAAGGCGGTGGGCGATGATCAGTACCGTACGGCCCTGGCAGATGGCCCGCATGTTGGCCATCACGGCGTGCTCGGACTCGTAGTCGAGCGCGCTGGTGGCCTCGTCGAAGATGAGAATGCGGGGGTCGGCCACCAGCGCGCGGGCGATCGCGATGCGCTGGCGCTGGCCGCCCGAGAGATTGGCGCCGTGTTCGCCGACCAGGGTGTCGTAGCCTTCCGGCAGCTCGGTGATGAATTCGTGCGCCCCTGCCAACCGGGCGGCCTGGATCACCCGCTCCAGCGGCATGCCGGGGTCGATCAGGGCAATGTTCTCGCGCACGCTCTGATTGAACAGGAAGTTTTCCTGCAGCACCACGCCGAGCTGGCGGCGCAGCCATACGGGGTCGGCAAGCGCCAGATCGGTACCGTCGACCAGGATGCGGCCACGCTCGGGCACATAGAGTCGCTGCACCAGCTTGGTCAACGTGCTCTTGCCCGAACCGGAGCGGCCGACGATGCCGACCACTTCGCCCGGCCGGATGTCGAGGTTGATGTCGGCCAGCACCTCGGCGGTGTCGGGGCGATAACGGAAGCCGAGGTGCTCGAACGTGACGCGCCCCTGGATCGGCGGCAACGCCATGCGGCTGCCGCCTGCTTCCGTGCGCGTGTTGAGGACGTCGCCCATCCGCTCCATCGAGATGCCCACCTGCTGGAAGTCCTGCCACAGCTGGGCCAGTCGCACGATCGGCGCGGAGACCTGGCCCGACAGCATGGTGAACGCGATCAGCTGGCCTACCGAGAGCGTGCCGTCGATCACCATCTGCGCGCCCCAGTACAGGATCGCCACGCTGACCAGCTTCTGCAGCAGCTGGATGCCTTGCTGGCCGATGTTGGCCAGGTGCGTGACGCGGAACCCGGCGCTGACGTAGCCCGCCAGCTGGTTGTCCCAGGTGCGGATCATGCGCGGGTCCACCGCCATCGCCTTGACCGTGCCGATGCCAGAGATCGCCTCCACCAGGAACGACTGGTTGTCGGCGCCGCGCACGAACTTCTCGTTGAGGCGTGTGCGCAGTGTCGGCGTGATCGCTGCCGACCAGATCGCATACAGCGGCAGCGAAATCACCACGATCAGGCTCAGCCAGCCGCTGTAGAGGAACATCACAGCCAGGAAGACGAAGGTGAACAGCAGGTCCAGCACCGAGGTCAGCGTCTGCCCGGTCAGGAAGTTGCGGATGTTCTCCAGTTCGCGCACGCGGGCGATGGTGTCGCCCACGCGGCGCGACTCGAAGTAGGCCAGCGGCAGCGCCAGGATGTGCCGGAACAGGCGCGCGCCCAGCTCCACGTCGATGCGGCTGGTGGTGTGGGCGAACACATAGGTGCGCAGCCCCGCCAGCACCACGTTGAACAGCGTGATCACCACCAGGCCGATCGTGATGACCGTCAGCGTGGTCATCGCGTGGTGCACCAGCACCTTGTCCATCACCACCTGGAAAAACAGCGGCGTGACCAGGGCGAACAATTGCAGGAAGAACGAGACGACCAGCACTTCCAGCAGCAGCTTGCGGTACTTCACCACTGCGGGAATGAACCAGCTGAAGTCGAACTTCGCCAGCTCGGCCACCATCGAGGCGCGCGAGGCCACGGTAAGCAGGCGACCGTCGTAGTGGGCTGCGAAATCGCCCCGGGACAGAATGCGGATGCGCAGCAGGCCGAGATCGTGGATCAACACTTTGCCGTCGCCCACCTTGGCGACGACGAACGCCGTGCCATCGCGTTGCAACGCCAGTGCAGGCAGGGCTACGCGATCGAGGCGTTCGGCGGGCTGCCGGATTACCCTGGCCTTGAGGCCCAGCTTCTTGGCAGCCAGCAGCAATGCCGTCTCATCGAACAGCCCCGACCCAAGGCCAGCCTCGTGGCGCAACTGCTCCGCGTTGGCGGCGATGCCGTGGAACTGCGCCAGCAGCACCAGGCCCTGCAAGGGCTGGTCGGCAGCAGCTTCCCGACGGTCGCCGCGGTCCGG
>JGI25157J39369_1000567_pt1 | contig 22090 bp, 18 predicted proteins | sample AraplaCL_Col_mCL_FD_39369 | JGI IMG/M metagenome (IMG submission 39369)
CAATCCTCCGGCACGAGCCACACCGGCCTGATGAACGGCGGCGGGTTCAGCGTGCTGATCGGCAACAAGTCACAGACCACCACCGTCACCGACAAGGAAGTGAGCTACACCGGCAGCCTGGTCGGCAGCACCGATGGCGCCGTGACGCTGACGGCCGGTAACAACGTGCATATCACCGGCAGCGACGTGCTGAGCCAGACGGCGACGACCATCGTCGGCAAGAACGTGACGATCGATGCGGCGGTGGGTAGCCAGGACATCACGCAGACACATAAAGAGAGCCAAGGCGGGATCAGCGTAGGCCTCTCCGGTGGCGTGGCTTCGACCGCGCAGACGCTGGCGGCGGACGTGCACGGCGCCAGCAGTAGCAGCAGCGATTCGCGCTTGAAGGCGTTGTATGCGATGCAGGCGGCGCAGACGTTGTTCTCGCCTGGTGCGGGCAATGCGATGGGCCTTAACGGGCAAACAGGCGCCCAGGCGATGGACAACGTCGCCAACGCCTACGCGAGCGGCGGTGCGGCGAGCGCATCGAAAGCCAGTGGCGTCAGTCTGCACATCGGCATCGGCGGCGGCAGCGCCACCAGCACCAGCAAGACGCACGACGACATCGCCTACGGCAGCCAGATCAACAGCAACGGCAACGTCACCATTGCCGCCACCGATGGCGACCTCAACGTGATCGGCAGCCAGGTCAACGGCAAGAACGTCGCGCTTTCGGCCACCCGCGACATCAACCTGCTCAGCCAGGCCGAACAGCACACCGACAGCAACAGCAGCCACAACGCCAGCGGCGAGGTCGGCCTCAGCATCGGCCAGACCACCGGCATCTACCTGAGCGTGGCGGCTGGCGAAGCCATCGCGCATGGCAACGGCACCACGCATGCCGACAGCGTCGTCACCGCCAAGGACACGCTCACCCTGCTCAGCGGCAACGACACCACCATCAAGGGCGCACAAGCCACCGGCAACACGGTGCTCGCGAACATCGGCGGCAACCTCACTATCGCCAGCGAGCAGGACACCAACGATTACGCCAGCCACAGCATCCAGGGCGGCCTCACCCTGGTGTATGGCTGGAGTAACAGCGGCGTGGGCGTGAGCGGCAACTTGGCATTGAGCAAGGCGAATAGCAACTACGCCAGTGTGACGCAGATGAGCGGCATCGGTGCTGGTAACGGCGGCTTTGACATCACCGTGGGCGGCAATACAGATCTCAAGGGAGCGGTGATAGCCAGTAGCGCGGGTGCGGACAAGAACATCCTCGATACCGGCAGCCTGACGTACAGCAATATCCAGAACCAGGCCAAGTCGAGCGCTGAAAGTATCAGCATTGGCGGCGGATACGGCACGGGCAGCATGTCCGGGATGAATGGTTTCAGTGGCGGTATTGGCATCCCGCAGAACAGTAACCAGAGCAGTACGACGCAGGCGGGGATTGCGCAGGGCACGATCGTTACGCGGGATAACCCGGATCAGGACCTCTCCGGGCTAAACCGAAATCCCAGCTTGAGTGATGCGAATGAACTCGCCAACAAGTTTGATCCGAACAAGATTGCGCAGAATCAGCAGGCGGGAATGTTAGCGGGGCAGGTTGGAATGGTCGCAGCCGGAGACCTTGAAAAAGCAACTAATGCGACATCCACTGAATCGACGGCAATTCATGCGGTGGTAGGAGCAGGGGCGGCTGCGTTGGGCGGTGGTAACGCCTTGCAGGGTGCATTAGGTGCCGGAGCAAGTGAGGCCGTCAGTGGCACGCTGGGAGATTATCTCGCCAACCACGGCATTGATCCGAATGGAGCAAGTGGCCAGGCGCTGATGAATCTTGGCAGCACACTGATTGGAGGTGCGGTTGGGGGCGGCGCCGGTGCGGCAACCGCGTTGTATGGCGACGAGTTCAACCGTCAATTGCATCCGGGTGAACAACAGGTTGCTCAGACGCTAGCAGCGAAGAGCAATGGCCTCTACACCACGCAGCAAATTGAAGATGCGATGCGACTAAGCGGGTACAGCTTAGGAGAGGGTAGCGTGATGCCCGGTGAAACCGCCCAGGAGGGAACGCTCGTTAATGTGAAGGATGCAGGTACCATCTATGACACGCACGCGAACTGGGTTCTGATTCAAGGAGCGGGTAACAACCAATACTTGCAACAGCAAATTCCTTCTCAAGTAGCTCCTGATCTAGCTGCGTACATCATTGCAAACACCGGAGGTTCTATCTCACCGTATGCGTGGGCACCAGAGCAGGAAGGCTTGTCGAAAGGCGCTGCCCAAGCTCAAGCGGCATCGGATTGGTTTACCAGTAATCACGTAGGGGCGCGTGCGTTGGGTGCCATACAAACGATAGGTGGAGAATTAGAAGCTCTTGGTGGTTTGGCAGCGGCCACGACGTGCGAGACAGTTTTAGGCTGCATAGCATCAACGTATCTAACGGGGGCCGGACTGGACAATGCTAACGCCGGATACAACTTGCTCCAAACTGGTCAATCCACGGCAACTTTGGGTCAACAAGGAGGTCAAGCTCTTGGCTTGTCGCCAAACAATGCCGCGTTGTTTTATGGGGCGACACAATTGGTTCCTGCCGGTGTAGAGGCATATCTTGCGAACGCAGCTGTGGATGCGCAAGCCACAGCCAATGCAGCGGCTAGGGCCAGCTATAACGTTACACCTCCACCGCAACCTAGCGTTGTTGCAGCAATGAATAGCCCAAGCATCCAGGCGATGGCAAAAGCAACCGATTGCGTCGATTGTTCGGAGATTGCTTGGAAATTGCTAAATGCTAGTGGAGGATCGGGAAGCATCTTGGAAGTTAGGCCGATGCAAAACGGTAACCTAAATGTTCTAGAAAATGGAGCTATCGAAGGCGGTCAGTACTACCATCAGGTCTACACAGATGGACAATACATCTATGATCCGCGTTGGTCCTTAGAACCGGTACCATTTAATAGCTGGCAAAATTCCATCCGACAGTTGAACCCTAACGGGGTGCAGTTTTCAAACACGCCAAAGGGACTGAAATGACCGAATCACACATCAAAGAAAAAGAAGGTGAGCTGTTAAACCTTATTGAGCAGCTCTCTCTTGGACTGGAATGGAGGAAGTTTCAAACGCGCCGCGTGAAGGTGGTAGTTGGCGACGCCTTTCAGGAAGTGGATCGATCTGGATATCCCCCTTTCATCAGCTTTCGCTTCAAAAATGAAGACCCATACTTAGTGGATAGATTAAAAAAGGCCATAGAGGGTTATAAGGGAAAGCTCGAATGGGTCATGATTGCCCACGAAAGGGAAGGTCTACCTAAAAAGAACTGGATCATCTGCCCAAAGGTATTGTGGGAGGTTCGTAGCGCTGCACTCGAACTGGGGCTTTCGCCTGGAGAGTATATGGAGGCACGTAATCCAGGCTTCGGGCCAATTGCCTATGATGACTTAAGTGATCTAACACAATATATGCAGTGTAATTTTATCGGCTAGGCGGTCTCAAGACTTACGGGAAAAGGTAACGGGAAAAGGGGCCGGGGGCTGAGGTTTCCCCACGTTTCACGCAGACACCGTCATCTGCTCAAGAACCTGCTCTGGCAAGAAGCATGATCGTCGAAGTGACTGTGACATGGCATCAAGAGGCCAGCCTCTGACAAGCGCTTCGCGCCCTAGACGCAGAGTCGAGTAAAGCCTGCGTCGGGTCAATATAGGCGACAGCCAGTGCGCGATGCCGCTTCTTTCGCAGCTTATGCCCGCTAACCAGCACGCAAAAGCAGCCAATACGTTGACTAGCAGCAATATTTCCAGCCGTGCTCCGATGCGCGTCAAACTGTCCTCGAAACCCTGTCCATAACGGTGTGATTTCAAATCTCGAAATGAGGCTTCAATTTGCGTGCGTCGTGCATAGAGCTTTACAAGTTGCCGTGCACTCAAGGTTTTGAGTGAGGGAGAAGCCATCAGCAGCCACGGCTCCTTTTCGCGTGCAGCACATTGGCGGCTGTTCTTACGTTGCGCCACAGTGCCGTATCGGATCAGCTCTTTGCGTCCCTTGGGGGCCTTGCGGTAGATCACGCAGCGGCAATCCAATGGCAACGCAGAACGGGGTCAGGTTCACTTACAACGAGGGCGATGTGCTGGACGGATTCCCGCAAAGCGCTGGATCTTTGCTTCCACCATCGCCTTGAACGCGTCCTGACCAAGAGCGCGCTGCTGCTGCAGATAGGTGCGGATGGCCTCCATCAAGACATATGCATGGAGCTGGCAGCTCGTATGTAAAAGCGCCTCATGTAGTAGCTGCAAATAACGAAGACGATCACTGTCATCAAGAAAGCAGGGAAGGCGATTATTGCCTAGTTGCACGACATGTTGCGGAATGTGAGGTAGATCGAATCTAGGTTGGCGTGCCATCGGGGAAGATGTGGCGCTGCGTGTATTCAAAACGGAGTCGTCATAGAGGAATGGTGAGCGTCAGAGTTCACCATCTAGCCGCTTAGGAAGTGAACCTGACCCCGTTTTTGGACCCCGTTTTTCGGCACCTTCGGGGAAGCAAAGGCCCCGGACCTCTTCAGCACCATCGGACAGCCATTCAATTGCAAGGCAATCCTCGGAAGTCAGAGTGGGAAGACGTTTTCGGCGGTCCGCGGGGGACTGAGCCGTCCTCACAACCCAGCTATTGAACTCCGTAGTATGCGTGCTCAGTAAGGTCCGTTTTCGACCCGAAGCGGACCAGCTAGAAGTGCTCACAGGATGGAATGATGAAGCTGCTGATCAAGCGCATTTCTGCTTTGGTACTCGCCGCGAGCTTCTTCCTGCCTTTAACCCAATGCTCCCAGAAATTGGGAGGCTCGTTGCCACCGGACACGATGTCCGCCGCAAATGCCTATGAGTGGCCTGGCATTTTTTCTACATTTGCGCTGCTTGCGTTCTTTTGGCCACTCGTAATTCAATTCTGGCGAATGATGAAGGGGCGGCGTTTGCCGAGTCGAAAAGTTGCCTGGATAGAAGTCGCCCTAAGCGGGTTGAGCTTCGTGGGAATTTCCTGCCTTGTCTTGCCCTGGTTTTTGGAGTTTGGGGTTTCAATTTGCTATGGAGCGGTTTTGGCTTGGGCCAGCACACTTGCGTATGGCGCCATATCGCTTATCGATGCGTTGAAAGGCAGGCCGTCCAGAGCCGGACCAAGGATATTCACCTAGAATCACTAGTATGGAGCGGAAGTCCGCTTCCGACCCGTAGCGGCCGGCTTGCAAGGAAATGGATATGAGTGGCGAATTGCCCGGCTATATCGAGGTGACCAGAGCGGCACACGAACTTATCGACCGCTGTGGTCGAGATACGGTTAGCCGCGCAGAGAGGCTCGGCATGTTCCCTAATTCATCCAAGCGGACGCCTGCGGTGCCCCTTAACTTAGGCGCTAGAGTGCGAGAGAAATGGCCAAAGAGTTTGTCATTTACAACGGAACACGAATGATTAAAGGTTGGCCCGAGAAGATCGTGGCTTCGCAATTGCAGCCGGTAATCGAGGTTGCAGGCAGCGAGCATCAGCGCGTTCGCTATGGCGACGAGGCTGATGATTGGGGTGCAGGTAGTGGCAAGCCATGCCACGACTGTCGAGTCATTAAAGGCCAAATTCATGTCTTTGGCTGCGACGTTGAGCGTTGCCCTGTTTGCGGTGGTCAGCTAATTTCGTGCGAGTGCGACGACTGATACGTGCCGGTTTGCTCTAACCATTGATCCAAGCGGACTCCTACGGCGCCGCTTAACTCAGGTGTTAGACAGGGGGCGTCGTGCGCTTCACTTTTGTGTTGCTAATTTGCTCAGCAGTCTGTGGCCTCGCTAACGCACAAGCTTTACCGGAACAACCAGCGGATATTGGATATCCAACACCGGCGGCTGCACTGATGGCGCTCTGGAACCGAGATTAACTCAGAATAGCAGGATCAAACCAAACGTCCTCATAGTCTTCCGCCACAAGGAACCTCCACCCCGGAGCAAGCCCTAGATACTTCGACACCATGGGGCTCCAGCTATCTATATGCGAGACGTGGAGCGGCTTGTAAAAATCGTCGTCCTCCGGATGCATATCCGTACCGGCCCATATGTACCAGCCGCTGAAATCCCCTTCAGGCAAAAGGCGCAGGCCGTTTACGGGCATCAAACCCTCGCGGACATTTTCTGCAATACCAACTTTATGCGATTGATCGGCGTCAACGAACGGCGCACCAAATTTAATGCACATGTCTAGCCGTTCTTTAGCGACATTCCTAGCCATCAGTTTCCGCCAGCATTACGGTCATTTAGTGCCTGCTTCATTTGTCTGGAATACCGTGACATGTCTGCCCCCTGCCTTGCCGAGCAAGTAGGGCATTGCGGTTGCACAGCATCCAGCGACTTAGCTCTCTGGAGGTCAACTGAACCCGTTGTGTAATGCTCTACAACCATGGGCGTTTTATGGTCCGCAACCTGCTTCGCAGTGAGTTTTCCACAATCAACACACGCCTTACCTTGCACAGATGCGCGCTGCGCGGTCGTAGGTATGCCGGATGGGCGGGAATAGACAGCCTTTACTTCCGGAGCCGGCACCTCTTCTCCGGCTTTTACTATTAGGGGCGTAACCCTTTCCGCACCTGCAACTCCTTCGAGCGCTGTTGATAAACCCTTTAGCGCTCCCGATGCCTCCTCACCGATCAAGGGGTTGGCACCAATAAGAGGCGTTACAAATTGGTCGTTAAATTCGCTGATGAAATTTGCGCCTGAAATCACCGCGTTGACAGCAAATACGGGAGGCGGTGGCGCTTTGTCGGGATCGCAGTGGCTTGCTGAGGAAACGCACGCTGCCTCACGACCATTTGGATCAATGTGGTTGATCGGGTTATTTCCGACGTACACATATCTATTGAAATTCGAGATATTTCCTGCTGCTGGCGATTCAGGGTCTACACTTAAAAACTGCCCTGTCGCAGGATCATAGTAACGAGCCTGCATGTAGACGAGGTTCGTTTCTGAATCGTTTACGTGGCCCGCATACCCAGGCCCATTCGGTGGAGACCCTAACGCCACCGTTCCATACGGTGTGTAGTCATAGGTCTTTGTGATATTTCCACGCGTATCCGCTTCGGCCAAAGGCGTGCCGTTCGGATCGGTATAGACATATGTGACGGTGTCTTGAGCATGCAATGCATTGCATGCAAGTAACACCAACAAGCAAAAGACGCGCACCCACGTGCGCCCGCTTATTCCCTGACCATCCATATCGGTCCCCTTGGTTGTCCCCCTGCGGTGCGAAAAGACTATCGCAAAGCCCCGTAGCTGCAAACCAGGCTGAAAGAGCCGAGCCATAAGCCATAAGGACAGCCGCAAGCGGTCTGCCAGCAACAGTCACTGCCTCCGCTTGCACCCACCCGCCGCCGGATTTCTGGAGAGTACCTATTGATGCCGCTTACCTCGTTCAAGCCCGTCCTGGGCTATTGCTTGTCCGTGGGCCTCCTCGGGCTACTAGCAACCATTCTTCATTCAAGCGAGCTGACGTGGCTCGCCGTGGCAGCTCATGTCATTGGTTGGATCGTTTTCCTGTTCCTGCCGACCGAAAACTGACCACCTCTGCTGGCCGAAAACTGACCAGGGATGGAAGCCGGAAAAATCGTTCCGACTGTGGATAAGTCTAGACGTTTGCGGGTATGGGGAGAAGCAGCTCGGCAACGCCGAGCTGCTGGTGTGAGTGCGATTTAGAAGGGCTCCTCTTCGCTCGCGGCCTCCCGCTTGCCTTTCCTGCTCTGTTCGCGTGACTTGATCCGCGCTTTCGCTGTCTGACTGCTATGCCGGAAGCGGTACGACTCATTGCCGGTTTCGACGATGTGGCAATGATGGGTGAAGCGATCGAGCAAGGCGGTGGTGAGCTTGGCGTGATGAACACGCTGGACCATTCGGCAAACACCAGGTTGGTGGTGATGACGACGCTGGTGTGCTCGTACAGCTTGGAGAGCAGGTGGAACAGCAGCGCACCGCCGGCTTGCGAGAACGGCAGATAGCCCAGTTCATCCAGGATGACCATGTCCATATGCATCAGTTGGCTGGCGATGCGGCCGGCTTTGCCGAGCGCCTTCTCATGCTCCAAGGCATTGACCAACTCGATGGTGGAGTAGAAGCGCACACGTTTTTCGTGACGCGTCACGGCGGCGATACCCAGTGCGGTCGCCAGATGCGTTTTGCCGGTTCCGGTACCGCCGATGAAGACCACGTTTTCGGCACGTTGCGTAAAATCGAGCGTCGCCAGTTGATCGATGAGCGTGCGATCCACCTTGGCCGCATCGAAGTCGAAGCCGGCCAGGTCACGATGCAAGGGGAAGCGCGCACCGCGCAACTGATAGCGGATCGAGCGCATGGCGCGATCCTCCTGCTCGGCCTGCACCAGATGCGTCAGCAGCCAGTGATCGTTGGCCAGTCCGGCGTTGCCGTTCTGGTCGAGTACTTCCGCATAGGCCGAGGCCATGCCATACAGGCGCAGTGTCTTGAGCGTGGTGAGCAACTCAGACATGGCTCACCTCCTGCACGCGCAGGTGATCGTAGCGGCCCACATCGGTCGTTGGCATCTCGCGCACGGCCAGATGCGTGGCGACCCGCTCGGGCGGCACGGGCTCGCTCAAGCGGGCCAGCACGTTGAGCACGTGCTCGGCGCTGACGGCGCCGGCGTCGAGCATCAACTCCACCGCGACCAGCACCGCATCCAGACCGAAGCGCGGCACGGCGGTGAGCACCTTGGCCATGACCTGATCCCCGCCCGGGCGGCGCAACAAGGCGTGCTGCAGTTTGCGCAGCGGCATCGGCATGTCGGCAAACGGTGCGCCATTGCGCAAGGCGCCGGGTTGGCGCTCGATCAGCGGAATGTAGTGGCGCCAGTCGTACACGATGTGGTCGCGATCCGGCGCACGTGCATGCTCGGCCACCACCTCCATTGCCTCCACGATCACCACGCGCGCGGGATACAGCCGGGCGCTGACCGTACGATGCGCCAACTCGCACGGTACCGAGTACCGATTGCGCGCCACGCGCACCAGGCAGGTGCTGGAGACACGCACGATGTGCTCGACATAGCCATCGAAGGGGGCGGGCATCGGCATCAGATGCGCCTGCTCGTGCTCATGCGCCTCGGCGATCGTCATGCCCGGATACTCCGGGTGCGCCATCTGCGCCCACATCTTCGGGCATTGCAGGGCGAGCCAGGCGTTGAGGTCGGCGAAGGAGGCAAAGCGCAGGTCCCGTGCTTGCGCCCACAGATGACGTCGCGTGTCTTGCACGCTTTTTTCCACGCGCCCCTTCTCCCAGCCGGACGCCACGTTGCAAAAATCAGGCTCGATCAGGTAGTGCGCGCACAGCGCGGCGAACCGCACGTTGACCACCCGTTCCTTGCCACGCCCCGGCACACGATCCACCGCTGTCTTCATGTTGTCGTAGATGCCACGCCGGGCGACACCGCCGAGCCCTTGCAGACAGCGTGTATGCGCATCGAACAGCATCTCGTGGCCCTGGCTGGGATAGGCCGCCAACCAGAACGCACGGCTTGCGCACAGCTTCATGTGCGCCAGTTGCACCTTGCGATGCACGCCGCCGATGATCAGGCTCTCTTCGCTCCAGTCGAACTGGAACGCTTCGCCCCACTCGAACGCCAGCGGCACAAAAGCTTGGCGATTCGTTAACGATCCACCTTCTGTACGCCAACGACGGATCGCCTCGGTGAGTTGGGAATAACCACCGGCATAACCTTGTTCGCGTAATTGCGCATGCAGATGTTTCGCGGTGCGCCGTTCCTTGCGCGGACGTTGCGCATCCAACGCCAGGGCTTGGTGCAGCCAGGACACGTGTGGATCGATCTTGCGGGTGGCCGTACGACGCGGGTAGGTCATCGCGGCGCGGGCCGGCTCGCGTAGCCAGCGCTTGATCGTATTGCGGGACAGACTCGTGCGGCGCGCGATCTCGCTGATCGACAAACGCTCGCGGTAATGCATTCTGCGGACTTTGGCGTATGTAGCCATGGTGTGCACCTTGTCAATACCCTGTTGGTCAAAAAACCAGCAGGGAGGTCGGGACACCCTGGTCAATTTTCAGCCGGCAGAACGCCTCTTGCCTGGTCAATTTTCAACCGGCGGCAACATGGTGAGCGTCAGAGTTCACCATCTTGCCGCTTAGGAAGTGAACCTGACCCCGTTTTTCGAAAACTACTCAATACGGGCAGACTTATGAACAGGTTATTCCAATCGCCGGAGCAAATGGAAAGACGATTAGCACGACGTTTGTCTTTATGAAGGACAATTCCGGTACCGTTCGACTAGTTACGGGGATACCTACAAAGCAATGAAAGCGATGAAAGAGAACGACACTTTTGTGTTATCGAAATCCGTGGAAGCAACGGTGGTTGGGGCGCGCCGAATCTTAATGCTACCGGAAGGAACTTTGGTTTCTGTGGTGTTGGTATTTGGCGACCCAAACGCACCGGCGGCATATGAGGTGGAGGCGTTCTTACCTGAGGAAGATGTTTACGCACTTGCAACCGTGGAGACCCGTGACATTGGTTGATTTTTTTACGGTGAAACAGAGGTCTTCAAAAACGGGGTGCAAAAACGGGGTCAGGTTCTGAGGTTTCCCCACGTTTCCCGCAGCCGATTCAGTAGCTTGCAGTTGAGCTGAGTGGAATGAAAGCGCGCGCATGGGGCATTCTTCAAGGCGACTAAGCACAAAAAGAGTGTCCAGAACGGGGTCAGGTTCACTTACAACGAGGGCGATGTGCTGGACGGATTCCCGCAAAGCGCCGGATCTTTGCTTCCACCATCGCCTTGAACGCGTCCTGACCAGGAGCGCGCTGCTGCTGCAGATAGGTGCGGATGGCCTGGAGTTCGTCGTCAGATAAAGTTTCTCGTAGCAGGGCCTGATAAGCGGTGTTGCGTTCGACTTCTGTGGCGCCCAAGGCTGTATACGCTGGGTGGGCAGTGATTAATGGGTCAGAGCGAAACCCACAATGAGCCCCCGCACTAGACCATGGAAACTTCGCAGGATCATCGATCATGCGTGCACGGACAGGATTGAGCTCAATATAGCGTTGGCAGTGCAAGGCGTAGCTTTCGCTGTCGACCAGGCAAGATTTATGACGTCCTTCCCACAACGTGCCTGTACGGCGGTGCCGTATGTTGAACTGGCTGACGTACTGGCGTCCCAGCTTTTGCATAAGGCGTGCGATGATGCCTATAGCTGGAGGTGTAACAAGTAGATGTACGTGGTTGTCCATCAAGATATATGCACGGTGAACCTCGTTTTTGATCCCATCCGCTATTGCCCTCGGGCAATAGAGACTGCCTGATCAACAGCGTCGATCACTACCTGTGGATGATCGTACTGAATGTAGTGATTGGAATTAGGCACGATGATATTGATGCCGCGCGTGGACATGCTCGCCACTTGATTGTGGAAACCTTCCCAAAGCAGTGTTTTTTGGTTCGCCATGTCCTCGGTTTCGTCTTTTGCCTTGGCATGGGGCGCATGTGTCAGAACGATAAGGGGCATGTCGCCAAAATCTTTCCTGGTCGCGCGTGTCTCATCGGCACTGGTGTAAAAGATGTTCTGCAACTCGGAAAGAGAGGCAGTCTGCCATCTAACCGTGATCTCATATTTTTCCAGCGCGGCATCGATTGCCGGACTGAAGTGCGGGTTGTCGGCGTCGTCTACGCATTTTTTGTATAAGGGTGTTCCTTTCACCAGTCCTTTCGCAGCCTGGATGGGGCATTGCTGCATATCGCGGAGCATCGCATCGAACTGCGCCTTCCCTCCCGGCTTGCCGAGCGCCCAATTTTTTACCGACTGGTCTTCATGTGATCCATCCACGATCACCATTCCCACCACTTCATTGCGGTACTTGTCGGCATAGATGCGCACGTTCATTCCGGCCAGGGAATGACCTACCAGCACGTAGGGCGGCTTGATATGCGCCGCCTGCAACAAGGCATGCAGATCCTCGGTCTGGTTTCGCGCCGTACTGGGGCGGCGGATCGCGTCGCTGTACCCCAACCCGGCCCGGTCGTACGAGCAGGCTGTGGTCTTCTTGGCGACGGCGGGCTGCACCAGCGCCCAGGCGATCGCGGAATCGCTCCGTCCTGAATCAAAGATCACTGCTGGCGAACCGGAACCCAGGCAATACAAGTTCAGGCGTTGTCCGTTGCCGATATCCACCAGCTTCACGGGCGCCGTATAGACGGGATCATCGATGACTTTCACGATCGCCTGGTCTGCAAGGCATGCGCAGGAAACGGTGACCGCCAACGCGCCAATAGCCAGTCTTCGCATATGTCCCCTATACCTTGATCGGCAGCTAAGTCGCGCCCGGATCATTGCCCATCTTCCAGTCAATATCTACCGGCAAGACCAAGCCGAGACCATCGGGGTGCCTGCTGGCTACGCCGCTATTCGCAGTGCCTTAACCCTCGCAATACTAATGAAAAGGGTTCGGTCCATTCGGGTCCCTTTTTGTCAGCCCGCCTGCTCCCAACCTGGCTGGATGGCGTTGTTGGATGACCCCGCATCAAGTCCGAGGTCATCCAACCTGCTGCCAGTGCATCCGCTATTGCCCTCGGGCAATCGATACTGCCTGATCAACAGCGTCAATCACTACCTGTGGATGATCGTACTGAATGTAGTGATTGGAATTAGGCACGATGATATTGATGCCGCGCGTGGACATGCTTGCCACTTGATTGTGGAAGCCTTCCCACAGCAGCGTTCGCTGGTTGCGTATGTCCTGGGTTTCGTCTTTCGCCATGGGATAAGGCGCATGGGTCAGGGCGATAATGGGTATGTCGCCAAAATCCTTCCTGGTCGCGCGCGTCTGATCGGCGCTGGTGGTAAAGACGTTTTCCCACTCGGACAGTTCGCCGGCCTGCCATCGGACGGTGACCTCATACTTTTCCAGCGCGGCATCGATCGCCGGGCTGAAGTGCGGATTGTCGGCGTCGTCTACGCATTTCTTGTAAATAGGCGTTCCTTTCACCAGGCCTTTTTCGGCTTGGACGGGACACTGCTCACGCTCGCGGAGCATCGCAGCAAAACGCTCCTTTCCACCTGGTTTGCCGATGGCCCAGCTTTTTGCGGACTGGTCTTCGTGTGATCCTTCCACGATCACCATCCCTGCCACTTCGTCGCGGTACTTGTCGGCAAAGACGCGTACGTTCATGCCGGCCAGAGAATGCCCCACCAGCAAGTACGGTGGCTTGAGATGTGCCGCATGCAACAAGGCATGCAAGTCCTCGGACTGGTTGAGCGCCGTACTGGGGCGGCGTATGGCATCGCTGTATCCCAGGCCGGCGCGGTCATACGAACAGGCCGTCGTCTTCTTGGCGATGGTGGGCTGCACCAGCGCCCAGGCAATCGTGGAATCGCCCAGTCCCGAGTCAAACACTACGACTGGTGAGCCGGAGCCCAGGCAATACAGATTGAGGTGTTGTCCGTTGCCGATATCCACCAGCTTTACGGGCGCCGTATAGATGGGATCGTCGATGACTTTCACGATCGTCTGGTCTGCAAGGCATGAACAAGAAACGATGGCCGCGAGCGCGGCAGTGATTAGTCTTCGCATATTTCCCTGTGCGTTGATCGGCAGCTGTGCCGCGCCTGAATCATTGCCTATCGCTTATCCGGAAACAATGGCCCATGGCGATCGAGCCAACGGGCAACTGCCATATATTGAGATCCATAACGACAGCAATAAACCCACAACAGTCAGCATCCACCACTTTTGATGTCTCTACGTGACCAACCGTAGCCCAGTGTGATCACAATCACACGCATTGCACATTGCCGTGCGTTGCGGAAGCAACTACGGTGAATCCGTCTATCGCGGGGACGATAGATTTGTTCCATCCGTTTCAGGGGAATTCCTGCGTTTGCGAACCATGGTTCGCAGCGAGGGGAAGGTGCGGAACAAGCAGTGGCTGCATGGTTTCACCACCCTCATCGAGCATTCCATTTCTGTCCACAGACCTGGGGTTTTACGGCCTCAGCAGGGCTGTGTTGTCTCTCATCACTACGGGGAAGTTTTTGATGAAAAAGAGCTGCATTTCCAAATACCGCAAACTCGTGCTGCCGTTGGCGCTGTCGCTGTGCATGACGGCGCAGGCGCAGGACGCATGGGTTGCCACGCGCACGCATGCCGGGTTGCAGGGTGCCGGCAGCCAGACCTTCACGCTCGCCATGACGCATCATCCGGTCGTGCAGGCCACGCAGATCGCGCCGTTGGAGCTGAGCAAGCCGCTGCATGTTTCCGTCAGCCTCAATCTCAGGAACGTCGCCGAGCTCGAAACCTTGCTGGAAGGGCTGGATAATCCGCACAGTCCGCACTACCAGAAGTTCCTCACGCCTGAGCAGTTCAAGGCGCGTTTTGCGCCCACCGACGAGCAGGTGAAGTCCGTGGTCGCGCACCTGACCGCCCACGGCTTCCGCAACGTCGAAGTGGCGCCGAACAACATGCTGGTATCGGCTGACGGCAGTGCCGCAACCGTGAACGCCGCGTTCCATGCGCAGATGAAAACCTTCGTGCTCAAGAACGAGCGGCACTATGCCAACGCCGCCGACGTGACCGTGCCGGCCGTGCTGGGCGATGTGGTAGACAGCGTGGTGGGCCTGCAGGATTACGCCAGGCCACACACCTTGATGCGCCGTGCTTCGACCAGGTCCATGACCGCTGCGGCCGCCGGTGAAATGGCCCACGATCCCACCGATTTCGCCTCCATCTATCGAGCGGGCAGTACGCCGACGGGTTCCAAGACGGTGGTGGGCATCATCACCTGGGGCGATTTGAGCAAGACGATCGCCGACCTCAATACCTTCACCAAAGCCAACCACCTCCCCACGGTGAATACGCGCGTTGCGCAGGGCAGCGCCGGCACGCTCGCGGACGATAACGACGCTTTCGTCGAGTGGAATCTCGACAGCCAAAGCATCATCGGCATATCCGGCGGCGTGAAGCAGCTGGTGTTCTACACCGCCGTCAACGGCGACAGCCAGGACAGCGGGCTGACCAACGCGACGCTGGAAGCGGCCTATAACAAAGCGGTGACCGAGAACGTCGCCAAGGTGATCAACGTCTCCCTGGGCAGCGACGAAACGGCTGCGCACAACGACGGCAGCCAGGCCGCGGACGACAAGATCTTCATACAGGCGCTGCTGCAAGGGCAGACATTCTCCATCGCGTCCGGCGACGAAGGTGTCTATGGCTGGTCGACCGATCCGATCGAAGGCTCGCAAGCCTACGTCGCCAACAGCAACGGCGTGGTGCAGATCGATCTTTCGCATTACTCGGTCGGCGAGCCGGCCACGTCGCCCTACGTGATCGCGGTGGGCGGCACCACGCTCAAGACCATCGGCAGCAAGACCTGGGCCGGCGAAACGGTGTGGAACGAAGGCCTGATGGCGGTGGATGAGGCCAATGGCGATTTCAACCAGCGGCTGTGGGCCAGCACGGGCGGTACAAGCCTGTTCGAGGCGGCGCCCTGGTGGCAGACCCACGTGCTGGGTGCGAGCGTGACCAAGCGGCAGGTGCCGGATATTTCGTTCGACGCGGCCTTGAGTACCGGCGCCAATATCTACGTGCAAGGCCAAGCCGAACCCATCGGCGGCACCAGCCTGGCTTCGCCGCTGTTCGTGGGTGTCTGGGCGCGCATGGAATCGGCGCACAACAATGCGCTCGGCATGCCGGCGAAGAACATGTACGTCCATTTCAACAAGCACAAGGCGCCCTTGCATGACGTAACCGTCGGCAACAACGGCTATCTGGGGCACGGCTACAACGCCAAGGTGGGCTACGACAACACCACCGGATGGGGCAGCCTGGACATCAGTGCGTTCAACAGCTACATCACCAAGTACTGGTAAGCCCTGGCTTCCATCCGTGACCGAACATGATGCCCGCCCTGGCGCAAGGCCAGCGGGCATCATGCGTCGAGGTGGCGAGATCGGCGCACAGGCGCCGTCTAGGCGGGCGGGCCAGGCGTCCGAATTGGCGGTACGGACGTACGAATCGGCCGAAACGGACGAATCAGGGGCTGCGCACCCGCATCCTGCGGACCTTTCCCAGGAGCCCCAACCCATGAAACGCACCCATTACCTGCTGTCGAGCCTGCTTGCCCTGGCGCTCGCCGCCTGCGCCTTCGTATGGCTGAACCGGGAGGCGCTGCATATCGCCGCCGGTTCGGTCAGCCAGTCGCTGTGTGCGGCGGCCTTCGTGTCACAGGTCGATCCCGACCGGGTCTTCATGGAGGAACAACGGCCGTTGATGGGCGGCATCGCCTGGGCGGTGCGCTATACGGTGGACCGCTCGCGGCGGGAGGTGCGCAGCAGTGCACTGGTCCTGTTCCGTGCCCGCTCGGTGTATCGCGAAGGGACCGGGTGTACGCCCGCGCTGGGTGACGATCCGATTCCCGCCACGGCCGGCGCGGACGAGCGGCCCGTGCCGGATGCCTTCGGCCCACAGCTCACCATCCCGGCCGATCCCGCGCTGCGCAAGGCGCTCGACCTGGCCTTCGCCGAACCGGACCCGGTCCATCCGCGCCTGACCAAGGCGGTGGTGGTGCTGCATGACGGCCACCTGATCGCCGAGCGCTACGCACCCGGTTACGGGCCAGAGACGCCGATCTGGGTGCATTCGGTAACCAAGTCGGTAACGCAGGCATTGATCGGCATCCTCGTACACCAAGGCCGGCTGCGCCTGGACCGGCCCGCGCCGATCGCCGCCTGGGCGTCACCGACGGATCCGCGTCATGCCGTCACCGTCGATCACCTGCTGCGCATGGACAGCGGCCTGCCGTTCGATGAAACCGAAGGCCCGGTCAGCCCCAGCACGCACATGTGGTTTCGCGAGGCCGACACGGCTGCCTATGCGGCGCGCATGCCGCTGAAGCATGCGCCCGGTACCGCGTGGGGCTACAGCAATCTTGGCTACGCGCTGCTGTCGAAGCTGGTCGGCGATGCCGCGGGCGACGACGGTGCGGAACAATTTGCACGCAAGGCATTGTTCGCGCCGCTGGGCATGCGTCATTCGCTGATCGAAACCGACGCCAGCGGCACCTTGCTCGGCTCCGGCTTCATGTATGCCTCCGCGCGCGACCTGGCGCGTTTCGGCCAGCTGTATCTGGATGATGGGGTCGTGGAAGGCCAACGCATCCTGCCGCAGGGCTGGGCCGCGTATTCGCGTTCGCAGACATTGAACACCGGCTACGGCGCAGGCTTCTGGACCAACCTGGTGAATACCGGCAGCGTGCCGGTGTGGGATGCGCCATGGGGCATGCCGCAGTTGCCGAAAGACATGTTCTACGCGCGCGGAGCGTTCGGGCAGTACGTGATCATCGTGCCTTCCGAGCATCTCGTCGTGGTGCGTCTGGGGTTGAGTGTGCAAGGTGGTGGTACGGGTATCGGCGATGCGGCGGCGGCGATCATTGCAGCGTTGCATCAGCAGGAAATGCGCAAGGGTTGAGTCCACGAACAACCGTGCGATGGACAGGCCCTCCCCTGCGACAGCAGGGGAGGGTTGGGGTTGGGTTGTACGAGCTTGCCGCGTCGTTGAACTATTTCGCGAGGTTGCTTCACCCCACCTTGGCCCTCCCGTACTACACGTAGGGGAGGAGACAGGTTTGTGGCAAGCTGAAATTCGACGCCAATCGGGCGGCGGAAGAAAAATTTGCTCAAGCAACCGACGCAGCAGCCAAGCACTGCTTGCGATAGCCGCTCGGCGTATCGCCCACTTGCCGCTTGAACGCCGCATTGAACGTCGACTTGGAAGTAAATCCACACGCGTACGCGATATCGAGAATGGTGCGTGATTCGTCCGGGTCCGCCAGCCGTGCGCGCGCGGCCTCCACACGCAGGCGATTGATGTAATCGCAAAAGCTGCCGCCCAGGCGCCGGTTGATCACCGCCGAGACGAGGTATTCCGGATAGCCGCTGCGCCTGGCCACCTGCGCGATGGTCAACGCCGGCTCCAGATACAGCGGCGCCTCGCCGCTCATCAGCTGCGCCAGGCGTGCTTCCACGTCCGCGTAGCGCGCAGCGTCGTTGGCCGCATTCGGTTCGCGCTCGCTTTGCGCGGCAGGTTCCGGCAGCGCGGCTTGCACCGGCGGCTGCCCCAGGCTGAACCAGCCCACCACGAACACCCAGGCGGCGACCAGGCCGAACAACAAGCCGTAGTTGAACAGCGGCAGATACACCAGCGCCTGCACGATGGCCAGGCTCCAGATTGCAATCTGGCACACGGCCAGCGCGTCGATCCAGCGCAACGAAAGACGATCCGCATCTGCGCGCTGTTCGCGCAGCCGGCGGCGATAGCCGTGCATCAGCCGCAACGCCGCCAGCACATAGCTGAGGCTGTACAGGAACAACGGCCCGTCGAACCACGCGCCGATGCCGCGCTCGCCGGCGATCCAGCGCGCGGACAGCGCTTCGATGCGCGCTTCGCTCGCCACGAACACATATCCGTTGAGCACCAGCATGACCAGGAAGCCGGCCAGGTGGATGACGTCGCGCGGCCGGAACCCGCGCATGTTCACCAGCGCACGCACGTAGAGGTAGAACAGGCTGCCGTACAAAAACGGAAACAACGCCACGAAGCGATACGCGCGAAACCATTCCGGCGACAGCAGATGCCAGTACAACGCCTTTACCGCCAGGTCCACGCCGCTCAAAGCCACCCACACGGCCAGCAAACGATTGGCCGAACGGTTTGCGGGTTGCCGCCACAAGGTCGCAGCCAGCAACACCGCTTGCACGGCACCAGCGATATAGATGAAGGTCCAGAACGTCATGACCGGTCAGCGCGCAAAGGCATCACTCGCAGCAGATGATCGTCATCCAGCCTGCGCCAACGCAAAGTCGATCGCCGCGCACACGGCCGCTACCTGCGCGGCGATGCACTGCTCCGGTGTGGCGCGCGGGCTATCCGGGTACACCTCGGTGGTGGTGGTAAAACGTGCGCAGGTGATGCCCGCGCAAAGCCCCAGCTGGCGCATCGGATACTCGATCACGCCCGGCGCCACCACGGGCGAGCCGATGATCTGGCCGTTGCGGTCGGCCGGTGCGATATGCGTGACCTTCGCCACCGCCGCGATCACCGCCTGTTGGAACGCCGGTTGCGGGTTCTCGCTGTCGTCCACCAGATAGAAACCGTCCGGCACTTCGCCCGGCTCGTACGCGACACCGTCGCGCGCCGCCAAAGCGGGGCGGAACTCGGATTCGTCGGTGTCGGTGGTTTCGTGCAGGTCGATATGCATCAGCACGCGTTCGCGCAGATCCGCCACCAGGCGCAGCAAGGCGGCCGATTCCTGCGCCGGGCTGTTTTCGCGGAAGGAACGGTTCGGATCCAGCGCCTGCGGGTTCCAGCGATGGATACGCTCATACGCCCACGGACTGATGCACGGCGCAATGACCAGGTTGGCGCGGCCTTCGTATGCGGAGGCATGCTGCCCGGCGAAGCGCAACGCGCCATGCACGCCGCTGGTCTCGTAGCCATGCACGCCGCCGGTCACCAGCACGCACGGCAGCTCGTCCCGCCAGGGGCGGCTCTTGATGGCCAGCAGCGGGTAGCTTTCCGGCGGGTAATCCAGCCGGCCGTACTCCACCACCTCGTAGCGGGCGCGCAGCGCGTCGACCACGCTCAGCACATCGTCCCGGTAACTGCGATGGCGAACCTGCCTGGCCAGCCACGTCGCAACCTCCGCCGGCCCCCACGCTACGCCGGGTGTGCCGATCGGGTAATGGGCGGGAACTGTCATGGCCTGGCCTGCTCCGAGAGGGCTGTCGAGCGGCGTAATGTAGCACTGTCGATTTCGCGGCCGATCGTTCGTCGCCTTGGCAGGACGCTTTCCACAAGCTGGAGTTGTGTCCATTCCTGAAGATACTGGAGCGAACCCATGAAAAAGTTTCTGGCTGTTTATATCGGTACCGAAGAATCCATGCAGGCATCCGGATGGACCGCCCTGAGCGAAGCGGAGCGTCAGGAACGCGAACGAACCGGCATCCAGGCCTGGAAGAAATGGGTCGACGACCACCAAGATTCGATCGTTGAAGTGGGTTCGCCGCTGGGCAAGACCCTGCGGACGTCCAAACGGGGCGTGGAGAAAACCCGCAACGATCTGACCGGCTTTACCGTAGTGCATGCACCCACGCAGGAAGCGGCGGCGAAGTTGTTCGAGAACCATCCGCATTTCACGGTGTTTCCCGGGGATTCGATCGAAATCATGGAGTGCCTGCCCATACCGGGCCAATAAAAGGGCGCACAAGACACTGAGCCCCGGCGTTCGCCGGGGGCGACGGCCCTGACCTTCTTCACCAAACCGTCACAAGCAAACCCTACGCTCTGCACCCAGGTGGGCACGGTAGCCTGTTTCGGCGAATACGCTCGGAGGAGGCGCGGTGCGCGAGAAGCATGCGGCATGGTCGACGTTGTTCGCGGAAAAGCGCGCGACGCTGAGCAACTATTTTCTGCGTCGCGTTGCGCATCGCTGGGATGCGCAGGATCTGGTGCAGGAGGTGTACCTGCGCCTGCTGCGCATCGAGCCGGCGGATGCAGCCAATATCCGCAGCCCGGAAGCCTACCTGTTCACCGTGGCCGCCAACCTGGTCAAGGAGCACGCGGTGCTGCGCCAGCAGCAGCCGTTGGGCAGCGACGAGCTGGAGCAGGTGGTGGAGCATCTTGTCGCGCCGGCCAACGTGGAAGCGGACATGGACAGCGAGTCGCGGCAGCAGCGGTTGGGTGCGCTGATCGACCGGCTTTCGCCCAAGTGCAAGGCGGTGCTGATCATGCATTACCGCGATGACTTGACCTACCGCGAGATCGCCGAACGCATGTCGATCTCCACCCACATGGTGAAGAAGTACATCGTGAAAGGACTGGCGGCTTGCCGGCAGAGGATGGCCGAGTATGAGTGAACCGATCCACTTCGACGCGGCGCGCCAGGCGCGGCGCATCACCGAGCAGGCGGTGGCCTGGTACATCGAGCAGCAGGAACCGCTCAGCGAACGCCAGCGCGTGGCGTTCCTGCATTGGCTGCGCGCATCGCCCAAGCACGTGGCCGAATACTTCGCGGTGGCGCACATGCATGGCGATCTCAAGGCGGCCGCGGCACTGGAAAAACTCACCGCCGCTGCGCTGGTGGAGCAGGCGCGGCGCGACAATCCCATCGTGATGTTTCCGCGTGCCGCGCCTGCTATGCCGCACGCGCGCGATGCGCAAACCCCGCGTGATCGGCGTATCGGACGCTGGTTTGCAGCGGTGGCAGGTGTGGCCGCGACGGTCGTGATGGGCTGGCTGGGCGTGACGCATTGGCGCACGGCTGACTTGCCAGCTACACGTTACGTCGCACAGAACGACGCCACCGATGCCGTCGAGGTCCGTTCGCTGAAGCTCGCCGACGGCACGCTGGTGCAACTGGACCGGCACAGCGCGATCGACGTGCATTTCGACCACCGCTATCGGCGTATCGACGTCATCCGTGGCCATGCCTTGTTCGACGTCGGCAAGGATCCGGCGCGACCGTTGCTGGTCAGCGTCGGCGGCCATGTCTTGCAGGACATCGGCACGGTGTTCGACGTGAAGCGCGATGCCAGCGGCGATACCTTGACCGTGATCAGCGGCCGCGTGCGGGTATTGAATGGCACGGATGCATCGCCGTTGAGCAGCCATGCGCTGGCCGATCTTACCGCCGGCCAACAGATTGAATTCGGCCCCGCTGGCGTAGGCCTTGTGCATCCGGTGCAACTGCCGCAAGCCACTGCCTGGCTACCCACCGAGATCCGCTTTCAGCGCGAAACCATCGGCGACGTGGCGCGGCGCTTCAACGCCTACACCAGCAAGCCGCTGGTGATCGAGGACGACGCCATCGCCGGCAAGCGCATCAGCGGTATTTTCCATGCGAACAATCCGCAGGCGTTCGTGGCCTACCTGTCGACCTTGCCGAAGGTACGGGTGGTCGAAGCGGCCGATCGCATTCGCGTGGTGGCCTCACGGTAGGTTGGGGTGCAAACCCCAGCGCTGCCTTGCCCATGCATTACGATGTTTGGGTTCGCATCCTGATATATCCCCACAATGTGCTGAGGAAA
>JGI25157J39369_1000592_pt1 | contig 21399 bp, 16 predicted proteins | sample AraplaCL_Col_mCL_FD_39369 | JGI IMG/M metagenome (IMG submission 39369)
ATGCTCGAAGAGCGCAGCAGATGACCTATAACCGGAAGGATGCGCGGGTCATCCTTGAGTTTGAAGTGGCTCGACCACTCGGCTCGCATGGCGGGGTTGTCTCGGAATAATGCTTCAAGGCGCTGTTCTGCATCTTGGTACATTGTCCTCAATTTCAGGACACGTACCGGCCTGCCGAACCGTCCTTCCCTGGTGTGTCGAAAGAAGACAGGACCTGGATCGATGGCATAGATCGCGGCCGCTGCAAGCGCGACGAATGGCGCGGCGACGATCGTTGCAGGGATGGCGATTGCGAGATCGAATATCCGGCGAATCGGATCGGAGTTGACCGAACTCGCGCCGGTGGTGAGCCGAATGCCGATCTCTCCGCCGATATCCGCAGGTCGCAAACCGCTTACCTTTAGGCTCGGCGTGTCGGACAGCAAAATGACTTCGGTGAACTTTCGACGCATCGTCGCCAACTCGGCGACAAGCGAGCCGGTATCACCTGCAATCAAGGCAATGTATGGCCGGTTATCGGCTAGTGCTGCCGAGGCATCGGGTGAATAGGGTTCCGGCCGGATACCATACTGCCAATGGTCGGTGAAATGCGCCATAAGCGCGGGCATGCGGTTGCGGCTCCCTATGATTGCCGCCCGCTCCCCCCAGATTCCAAGTCTCCAGCACAGACCTCGTGCGAGCCAGCGTATGGCGGGCTGAATAATCAGACCGAGGCCAAGAAAGCCAAGGACACCAAGCAGCAGTCGCGATCCTTCTGGCAGGAGGATCGCCCCAAGCGCTGCAAAAACAGCCACTTTCATGGAAGCTATCGCGCGGCGACGCAGATGCTCGTGGTCATGGAGCCGATATCCGGGATAGAGAGCATCCGATGCATAAAGAATGATCGCCGCAGAGGCTGCGAAGGCGAAAATGCGCTCCAGAATCGTGTTCTCCGAACCGCTCGGAAGAAGCGGCAGGAGAAGAAAATAGGCTATAAGATAGCTCGCGATGTCGCCAGCAACCAAAAGTGACGACGTGGCAAGCCTGCTCTGCTTGCGGAATTCGGCGGCCTTGGCAGGATTTGTAGCGGGTCGGACAGGCGCTGGCGACGCAAATGAGGACATGATGGTTTTACTCCCCTACATTGGTTGTCTCGACGCTCGATCCACCAACTTCATCCTCGATCGGAAACTTCCGAAGCCCTAGTCTCTGGAATACAGACAGCGAGATGAAGGCCGGCACGACGACCGCATATCGGCGCCACAGCCGCCGGGGCTCGCATAGAAGACGGAACGCCCATTCAAAACCGGCTCTTTGAATTATCCTCGGAGCTTGCCGCTTGAGACCGGCGTGGAAATCGAAGGCGGCTCCAACACCGATGAGCATCGAAGCTTCCAGACGCTCGCGCATGCGCGCCATCCAGAGTTCCTGCTTGGGGCTGCCAAGCCCGACCCAGATGACATCGGCGCCCGATCGATTGATCCGGTCGGCAATATCGGCTTCCTCTTGCTCAGACAGTTCATGAAAAGGCGGCGCATAGGAGCCGGCTATCCGCGCCTCGGGGAATCTTGCGAGAAGTCGCGCCTGCAGCTGCTCGAGCGTCTTGGCTGTTGCGCCATAAATAAAGTGGCGCAAACCCCTGGAACTGCCTGCCTCGAACACAGATAGCATCAGATCGGGTCCGTAGACCCTGTCGCTTTCCGAATGGCCAGCATGCTTCAATGCCCATACCAACGGCATGCCGTCGGGTGTCACCAGAAACGCCCGGTTATGTATAGACCGCAGCTCGGGATCCGTCTGACAACGGACGATGCCGTGTGCGTCGCGAACGCACACATATTCTTTCTTGCCGTCTTCAATCGCCTTTTGAATAAGTCCAGTCGCACTTTTAAGATTAACTGCCGAAATGCGAACACCAAGGACATTGGTCCATCCAAACGAGCCCATTGAATTGGGAACTGAGGTCTGACTGCTGTCCGGTGTTTTCGTTGTCATGACCTATACCTTCACGACTTGAACTGTCGCTAGAATATGCTGCGAGGCCGATTGCCTCCATAGTTGCCATCGCAGCTGTTGGACGTAGAAAAGACTGCCTATTTATACGCCCAGCACCGACGTGAATTAGGGTATTTGAAGTAAGGTATATGCATCTTGATCTACCACATTGCTCTTTTGGATGAGCTCAATTCCAAAAGAACGGTCTGACGTTTGCAGCGCCGCACAAGATAGTTGCTTTCACGCAAATAATTCTGGGCAATTCCAGGCTGCATCGACCATTCATCGCATCCAGACGAGGACTGCAGATGGATGACCTTAGGAAGTTGATGGCGCATGTGGTAACGGTCGTTAGGCGACGGAAGTGTTGAGCTTATCGAAGCAGTGATCGATCAGTTTTGAACTTAAGAGCCGTCGAAGTCGTATGCGACGAGGTACTTGCGCGTCGGATCGCATGGCGGACGTGAGTACTGGACGAATATACAGTTCGCGCTTCGAGCCGTTGCGCGAACGCGTAGCCATGTTGCTGACCTTTCTCTTCCCGGCCGTCGCATTCCCGAGAACAATCGACAACCCACGTCGCTTGGCGTCATTAAACAACAGCGCGCTGAGCCGCGCCAATAGATTCACTCACCGGCAATGTGTGCATGAAATGGCCGTAAAGTTTCTGAAATCGAGATAGCTGGAACCCTTATCCCCGGCAAGAGCGCCGCTCGTGACGGCGCACGCCTTTACTGAGAACCCGACACGATGCTGCCGGAGTCCACGCCAGCTCTCTGAAGATCGCCTAGGCTGCCAAACTCCCCCGATGGCAGGATCCTGGGATGTATTCGGAAGCTTTTATCGTTCAGATTGCCGCTGTAGCGATTGCGTGCGAAACGTACCGAGCCCGGCTTGTGGTCAGGCGCATAGACATAGGCGGCAAGCCCGTTGCTGCTTTCGACCGATACAATATTGTCCTCGATCCGATTTGGATCTGCCCATGGGGGATGCCACCCCGTCCCGGTGCCGTCGTCTACGCGAAAGGCTGCGCCCGATCCATGTCGAATGATGTTTCCTGTCACCAAGTTGCTCCAGCCGCCATTGATGCCAATCGCCGATACGTTGTCGGAGAGAGTATTCCCCTCGATGCGTATCCCGCTGGCCTTACCATCGGTGTAGATCGCCCAACTAATAGGAGACGGCCATTCATCGACATTTTCATATCGGGCTGGCCAGAAGGTCCCATCGGCCCTGTTCATAAGTTGGTCTGTGCCAGTGACCAGATTGTAACGGATGCTGCTGTTCAGAGGATCAGCCTGCTCGCCCATCATCTTGATGGCGCCACCATCCGCCGTCCGCTGATTGGCGTTGCGGATCACGTTATATTCGATGACTGCGTCATGCACAGCGTCTTGAGGCCCCCATAGCGAACCGCCGGCTATACCGAACTGCGCGGCGTGTTCGATCAAGTTGTGAGCTATCCTGATGTCGTCCGCCGCCTGGAACCAAATCCCCGCACTTTCAAAATAGACCCTTCCGATATCATGGATATGGTTCGACAGGATCCTGGCGCGATCCGATTTGCCGAAGGTACCATAGGCCGTGCCAAGGTAAATCCCGTTACCGGCCGCATTTCCGATCGCATTGCCCGCGATCAAAACATCCTTGCTTTCGGACACATGGATTCCAACGCCGACGTTTTCTATGACGTTGCCGAGCAGCTTGACGCGATCGGCATGTTCGACCCGTATGGCGCCAAACCCTCTGGTGTCAGTATCGAATTTGCCGCTACCCTGCGGGGCTCCATCACGAAACTGAAGGCCCGAGACAACTATTCCATCGGCTCCATTCAGCCTGAAAAAGGTGGGCAGAAGGCCGGCGACGATCTTGGAACTGGACAATATTCGGTCCGCGGGAATGTAGTCGAGCTGCCCGCCATGGCGGTCGTACCACCATTCGCCTGGGGCATCGAGGAAGGCCTCCGCGCCGGTTAAAAAATAGCGGCTGCCTTCCGCAGTGAAGAAATAAGCGGTGCCCTTGGTATGAACGGTCTGGGTTGCAGTGTCGATTGAGATCACCGGGAGCGTGTCGCTACCCCACTGGCTTCCGGGGCGAAAGCCACCGACGATGTTTGCGACAAGCCCTTTTGCGTCGCTCAACGCCGGAAGGTCGCCGCTGCGGAAGCAAAACCGCGTGTTGCCTTGCCAGCCATTGCTGTCTGACTGGCATTTGGCCGCAAACAGCCACCCTTTGCGCGGATCTCCATCAGGGGGAGCATTGGGAAAACGGGCTTGCGTCTGAAGGACGCCATCTACGAAAAGGTCGCCCACCGCCTTATCTGGAGGTAATTTCAGCGATGCTGTCCAACGACCGTCGGCTCGCGACACCCAATGTCCCACAAGCGGGCCGCCATGCAGGACCGGCGTCTGACTGCACCTCGAAGTAATGATCAGGCCGGCGTCACGAGAGTCAAAGACTATCGGTTGAGTGAGATAGTAATCTCCATTGCCCATCGCGATTGTGCTTTGCCCTCCCTTCGCGCGCGCGGCATCGCGAGCTCTCTCAATATTGGCAAAAGGACCATCGGTGCGTTGAGAATTTGCTTCGGGAAGGAGGCCGCTCCAAGTGTCTTTACCATCTGGAGAAACATAAAATATGGCCCGGGCGGCGGGTGTGCTGGCCGATAAGTCGCTCAGGGACGTCCCCTTCAGCTTGGCCGAGAAGGTCGCCGGCGAAGCTTCCGCACAAGTCGCTTCCCTGATTGCCGTTTGCAGCCGGTCGGGCGCATCAGCGTCCGAATTCAACAATGCCAGCGTATCTGACTGTAGAAACGGCGTCGCAAGCAAAATGCTCAGGATCGGAGCGAAGCGCAACCTCATGAGATCTGCTACTCCGTTGTTGTACCGCCTGCCGGCGCTCGAGGCACTGAACCGGGGTTTGTCGAAACGACGGGCGCATATAGCGAGACCATGATGATCGCGGTGGCAAACAGAACGAAAATAGCGTCGTTCTGAACAAAAAATATGCTTTCAGTCAGATTCATTACCAAAATCACGACCATGAAGACGTTTAACCAGAGCCAGCCATATTTTTGATCGCGACAATGAAGAGCCGCGCCTTGGTGCACCGCGTGGAAAATCATTAGGACGAACAAAGTCATTCCGATTATTCCGAAATTCAACATGATGTCACGGAATCCATTATGGGCATGAGGAGCCATCCATTGGATCTTCCCCCAGATAATCCATGCTTCGGGGTTCGATTCAGTCCAAAATGCCTGATAGCCGAAGCCAAGCAGCAGATGATCGGCTATCCGACTATCAACTAGCTCCCATAGCGGCACACGGCCCGTCAAAGTGGCGTCCTTACCAAGAGCTTCCAGGAGCGGGACGAGGAATTCGTGCAGCGAAATAAGAAGGCCGACTGACATCTCAACGAAAACCAGGACGAAGACAATGCGCCTGATACCGTGGATTCGCCGCAAAATGCAGTAGAACCCGATCAGACAGTATGCCGATGCCGTCGCGATTATTGCGGTCATCGACCCTGAGCCAACAAGGCAGACTCCACCTGCGATCAACAAAGTGACAGCGGTTCGCTGTAAGCCTAGAGTACCGTCCATCAGCACGACAGTCGCCGCAAGTATCAGCATACTGGCATACCAACCGAGAATGTTTTTGTGAATGAAGATACCCCGTATCGCACCGTCAGACATACGCGCCAGGTGCGGTGAAGCTGCAAAGACGGCCAGGCTAAGGACGATACATGTTCCAAATGTTGCAAATACTAGCAGAAGCAGCTGCCTCGGAGTGAAACGTATCGCCAGCACATAGGCAAGAAGCATTGTAAACAGGAGGCCGACGGCACGCCTCAAGGTCGTCGATGGGCCGACCGACCAGAAGACAGACACAAACGGCAAGGCAACCATCAGGGGAACAAAAAGATTTCGCCGTAGTGCTATCCGAAATTGCGGAAAGTTCCGCATCAACATCAATAGGGTATATGCATATACGGGCAGGCAGAGGAGACGCAATATGGACTTGGCAGAATCGCTAAGGTCGCCGGCGGCATCCGCCAACATAAGTGGAAAAACAGCGCCCGTCTGAAGAAAAAGGGACACGCCGGCGCCCCAGTATTCTATGGCCCGCCAGCTGACGGTCGGTCTACTTGCAACTCCAGGCGTATACGGCCTCATTGTCGGTTCCAGCCGGCTTGAACAATCAAGACAGTGTTGATAGCGGCAATTTGGAAGGACATGAGTTTTCTCTCATAGCTGCGCTAATCACCAAGGAACAATCATCCGACCACCTCCGCAGTCAACTAACGCAAATGAAGGCTAGGGTAATTCTAACGCCTATACCCACCACCAAAAGGCGGTGGCGCGTTTAAGCTCTCGGTCGATCCATCCTCCAAAGGGTGAGTGGCCGGGCCTACCGGCTTGCTAATAAGAGCAGATGTTACCCGTGATCATTCATCGGTAGCTTGATGATGAGGGCATACCGCGAAGCACGGCGCCGAGCCGCGGTTGCCGGTAAAGTAGAACAATAATTCTGGCGCAACTGACAATCCGCAGTTGAGGTATGGAATGATTGGGACTGTTATGGTTTTGCGTGATGGTGATGGTCCTGGTTCCGTACCTTACACGGCAAGAACCTCACTCGTTGCAGCATTGGCGGCGGTGACCTCACCAGTTGCGGCCGAGAGCCGGGTTGATGGGAATGACGCCGGGCCGCATCCATTCTCTCTCCAACATTTCGCGCGGCCAAGCGCGCGAACGTTCGCAACTCTGCCGCACCAATGCGTTGCGCAGCGACCCGCTTGAGAGGTGTCATGAAGCGACCGGCCATGAGCGTGCTTATCAACAATTACAATTACGCTCGCTTCGTTGGTCGTGCGATTGACAGCGTCTTGGCGCAACAGACGCCGGACGTCGAGATAATCGTCGTGGACGACGGATCCAGCGACCAATCGCGCTCCATTCTGGAAGCCTACGGCGACCGCATCAAGGTGCTCTTTCAGGAAAATCAAGGGCAGGCCGCCGCGATCAATGCCGCGGTGAAACTAAGCAGTGGCGACATCCTCAGTTTTCTGGATGCCGACGACTGGTGGGCACCGGACAAGCTGTCAGCGACGGCAGCGGCTTTCCATGCGAATCCTCAGGCATCGCTCGTCTATCACCGACTTCAGCCAGCGCTGACCGATGGCTCGCCGATCCTCAAGCCAATCCCTCGAACCTTGTGTTCGGGAGATTTATCGCGACGGCTCACTCAATCGGCAGGCTGGTGGCCCTTCCCGATGACGTCTGCCATCGCTGTCCGACGTAGTGCATGGGATGCTGCAGGGGATATTCCCAAACAGTTCCGCATATCCGCCGACGCTTGGCTTGTGGGAATCTATCCGTTTCTAGGGGACATTGCTGCTTTGCCAGATCCCCTTGGGTTCTACCGAATCCACAACAACAACTGGTATCGGCCGATCGACGATGCCGCCATGCTGCGAAAGCGAATGGCTCATTGGCAGGCGGTCGTTGAGGCGACGAACCTCTTTCTTTCGGCCCACGAATTGGCGGGACGGCTGGATCTAAATGATCACCACCCTTACCAGGTCGCGTCGGCAAAGCTGGTCGGCGTTGATACGCGCACTCGGTTCAAAATTGCCGTCGAAGGGCTCTTTTTTGCAGGAGAACCAAACCTGTTCAGGCGGATGCGCGACGCGTTGCGCACAGCTCACAACCTCCCTCGGCTCGGTCAAGACGCCGGCGTGTCGGAGCCCGCGAAATGAAAGCGCTATTGCTGGTTTCCGAACTGGAAGACTACACCATCTCCTTCGCCAGCGGCGTTGCCCGACATGCGCAGATCGTCCTGGCGGTTCCGCGTCGGCGCTATGCGCAGCTTGCCTCATGGGTCGATCCGGCTGTCGATCTGCACCTTATGGACTGGCCACGGCACCGCTCGCTCTCCAATCCCTGGTTCCTGCGCCAGCTGACAGGCCTTATCCGGCACGAACAGCCGGACCTCATTCATCTTTTAAGCAATTCTACCCTTTGGTTGAACTTCGCCGCTCCGTTCTGGCGACCAATCCCGCTCGTCACCACCGTCCATGATGTGGATGTGCATCCCGGCGATTCCGATACCTGCACGCTTCCAGGCTGGGCATCCGAATTTATGGTGAGACAATCAAATCATGTCGTGGTGCATGGCGAGGGGCTGAAGCAGATGATCCTCGCCCGATACAAAAAATCCGCCAATTGCGTCCATGTCCTGTCGCATCCCGCCATTCATCGCTATGCGGACCTCGCTCGGCGACAGAAAATGGTCCGGCGCCAAGCAGACGGAACTGTGCGCGTCCTGCTCTTTGGGAGGATTTTTGCCTACAAGGGTCTGGAGCATCTGATCCGTGCCGAGGCGATGCTCAAGGACTTGCTTCCCAATCTACGCATCACCGTCGCAGGCCGCGGCGACAATCCGTGGGTCTTCCAGCCGCTCATGGGGGAAGCTGCCCGCTATGATATTCACAACCGCTTTATCGAAGACGCGGAGGTCGCCCAGCTTTTTCTGGATGCCGATATCGTTGTCCTCCCCTATACGGAAGCTTCCCAAAGCGGTGTGCTCAACCTTGCCGTGGCGTTTGGCAAACCCGTTATCGTGACCGACGTCGGAGAATTGCGGGGCACCGTTCAGCCCAACGGATTGGGACTGGTGGTTCCGCCCCGGGATGCGGAACAGCTTGCAAGAGCCATCCGGACCCTGGCAGAAAACGGCGAACTCAGAAGCAATTTCGGGACCAACGCGCTCGAATGGGCCACAGGAGCGAATTCGCCTGAACAGGTCGGAGCAAAGGCCGCAGCCGTTTATCGGGAGGTGGTCGGGGCATGTTGACGAAGGCGCTCACGGATGGAAATCAGATAGCGACGCGGAACGCGGCAACAGTGCGCCACTATGTCTCGGGTGGCTGTGAGAACGGCGGCGGTATCGGCAGGCTGGTCGGCTACATATGCGGCACGGCGAAGGAGGAAGGCCGAAAGCATCTGGTCACCGACACCAGAGGGCCACGATGGTCCGTGGCGACGTCGCCTCTGCGCCTGTTGGGTGCCGTCTCGGTGATGGTAAAGGATAGGATTGTCGCTCCGCAACGCATTCACCATATCCATGTCGCAGGTCGCGGCAGCACTTCGCGAAAACTGATCTTAACGCAGGCTGCCCGCCTTCTTGGGTGCTTTCATGTATTGCACCTGCACGACTACGATTATGCAAGCGACTTTGCTGCCCGCTCGCCGCGTCAACAATTGCTCATACGCCAGATGTTTCAAAATGCTGATTACGTGGTGGTCCTAGGCCAGCGCGATCGCACGACGCTAGCGACACTTTTGGGCGTAGACGAGCGCCGCATAGTCGTCGCCCATAATTGCGTCCCCGACCCCGGAGTGCGCAATGTCCGCGTCGGCGAGGTGCCGCTGATCGTATTTCTTGGTCGGTTGAGCGAGCGTAAAGGCGTTAAGGAACTTCTGCTTGCTCTCAGCCATCCGATCATGAAAGAGCTCCGGTGGCGAGCCGTGCTGGCTGGCGACGGACCTGTAGAAGACTACCGACGTCAGGCTGCAGCTATGGCGCTTTCAGATTTGGTGGAGATGCCAGGGTGGCTTGATGCCAACCAGGCGCGAGCCTTGTGTGCCCGTGCGGATATCCTGGTCTTGCCCTCGCATGCCGAAGGCATGGCGATGGCGGTGGTTGAAGGACTTGCCCACGGACTGGCGGTCGTCACCACATGTGTTGGAGCGCATGACGAAGCTATTTCCGACGGCGAAACCGGCATCTTCGTGCCTGTCGGAGACGAGGATGCCTTGGCTGAAACGCTGGCAAAGTTGGTTACCGATCCCGAAATCAGAAACCATCTCTCGTCCAAAGGCCGTGCCCACTATCTCAACCATTTCAGTATGAAGGCATATATGCGTTCGCTGGAAAAACTCTACGATGCCATCTCCGCGCAACGTCAAACAAGGGTTGGCGCACCATGACAATCTCGACTCTTCCGCCGGCCCGCAGCGGCTCGTTCCCGTCAATGCGCTATGAGCCACCGTTTCAGATAGAGTCCAAATCGGACGATTTTGATCTGACATCATGCTTGCGCCTCATCCGGCGGAGAATTCTCATGATCGTGGCTCTAACAACGCTGCTGGTGGCGCCTGCCATTCCGGTGATTTGGGAACTTAAACCAAGCTATCATGCCGAATCCCGGCTGATCATTCACAGGCCTCTGGCGACAACATTCGGCACTGAGGATTCCGGCGGCCGCGATCCATTGGAACTTGCGTCCGAGACAGAACGGCTTCTTTCCAGGAGCGCAGCAGAAGGTGTTATCCGCGACCTCCGGCTCGAGGAGCGGCCAGAATTCAATCCGGTACTGCGGAAAACCTCGCTTGCCGGCAAGGCCAGACAAGCAGTGCGCGGTCTGTTCGGCAGTGGAATGACGCCTTTGCCGATACGAAACAGCCTGGAGCCCGTAATCCCAGAGTACTACAGGGCGCTGCGAGTATGGCGCGACGGCCAGGGTGGCGTCATCACGATAGGATTCGATTCAAGTGATCCCGAACTGGCAGCCGCAGTTCCGAACCGACTTATCAGCATCTACCTTGAAGAGCGGAAGGTTAGTATCCGTCGCCGTCTGGACGCAGCGGAGGGATGGATTCAACAGCGAATCGCCGAACAGCAGGATCGCGCAGAGGCAGCGCGCGATGCTGCCGACAAGTATCAGAAAGCAATGAGCGCAGCCTCAAACGACGACACGCAGGGTGACCAGATCAAGTCGCTGATGGAACTGAGCGACCGGCAGATAAAAATCGCACAAAACCGCGCCGAACTAGTCGCAACGATTTCCACCCTCGAAGCGGGCGATGACGCTTCGCTCGCCCTGCAGAATATATCTCTTCCCGACAGCATTGGCGCGATGGAACGCGACCTTCGTGCGCAACAGCAAGATCTCGATCGTCTTCTCGAGACATACGGCAACAATGCCGAAGCAGTGGTAGACTTGCGTGCAAAGATTCTTAAATCCCGCAGCGATCTTCGCCTTGCGGTCGATCGATTTCTCCAGTCGATGCGCGCCAAGCTTGCGGCGCTTGATCGTGAAGACGGTGCAGTCCGATCCGAGCTAGCTGCCGCTTACGAGCAACGTTCTCGCTCCGCCCTGGCACAAACTGAGTTGGCGCGGTTACAGCGCAGCGCCGAAAGAGAGCAAACGGCGCTAGACGGGCTCGAGGCTCAGCGCCGGGCGTTGGCTGCGCAAGCCATGCTGCCGGGCGCAGAAGTAGAAGTTCTGTCACCGGCTGCGGTGCCGCTCGCGCCGCAGGGGCGCGGACGGCTTTTCTATCTGATCGGCGCCCTGCTGGGTTCGATTTCGATCGCGGTGACGGCCGCTTTCGTGGTTGAGATGCTGGATGGGACGGTCCGCAGCTTCGACCAGCTAGCCGGAATGGCGCGTACTCTGCCGGCTGGATTCATACCGCGCCTGCGAAGGAAAGACCGGAGAAATCCATCGATGCTCTTCGGGCACGTCCAAGGCGGGATGTTTGAGGAAGCGATGCGCGCTGTCGTGATTTCACTCAAACAATCCAACGGCGGAAAGTTGCCGAGCAGTATTCTGGTGACGTCGGCTCACAGCGGAGAAGGCAAGTCGCTGGTCGCCAGATCGTTGGCAATCGAACTTGCCGCCAGCGGAAGCCCAGTGTTGCTTGTTGATGGCGACCTCCGGCGCGGAAATCTCGACTCGCTTTTCAAATCAGGGCTAAAGCATGGATTGAATGAGCTCCTGTGCGGACAGGTTGGAATCCAGGAGGTCATCTACCACCATCCAAGCGGCATCGACTTCATCCCGGCCGGCAATCGCAGTTTTCGTCGGCGCACCAGTTTGACTGATGTGGCTGACATCATCGAGATGGCCCGCGCGAACGGCCAAACCGTTGTCTTCGACAGCGCTCCCGTACTCGCCTCAACCGATACGGTGCACCTGGCTGCGCTAGCAGAGCAAACGTTGGTCGTAGTCAGATGGGCAAAGACAAGCCGCCGCGCCCTCGCACTCAGTCTGCAGCATCTGAAAAATTCACGAAATCCCGAAATTCCGGTTGTCATAAATAGCGTTAATCCAGAAAAACACGCACAATACAACTTCAGTGACTCAGAATTATTTGTGAGATCCCTGATGAAATACTACAGCTACAAAACATAGCCTTGAATATAACCGGCTGATTTACCGTGCACTGGCAGTAACTGTATCTGAGGATGCGAAAATGAGTGGACCAGAAGTCTTGAGTGCCGGCTTCACGGGCAGCGATGGAGCCAACGCGCCCGAACGGTTCTGTCCCAAACTTGCATCAAAGGTCCGAAGTCCCACTCGGTCCCCAATGATTCGACGAGGTATTCGAACTGCTAGGCAATGGACTGGGTTGATAGGCGAACCTCGCCTTTTCCCCTCGATATCAGCTTCTCGAAGCCTTCATGCCGACGGTTCCATCTGGGGGGGAGAATTATGGGTAACGCAGTGAAAAATAACGGTAAAGTTGCGCTGATTACAGGCGTAACAGGCCAAGACGGAGCGTATTTGGCCGAAATGCTCCTGGAGAAGGGCTATATCGTTCACGGCATCAAGCGGCGCTCATCCTCCTTCAACACCACTCGTATTGAGCACCTCTATGAGGATCCCCACGTCGAGAATCCTCGCTTTATCCTGCATTTCGGGGACATGACGGATTCAACGAATCTGATCCGGATCGTACAGGAAACCCAGCCTGACGAGATCTACAATCTTGCCGCACAAAGCCATGTTCAAGTCTCTTTCGAAACGCCGGAATATACTTCCAATGCGGATGGAACAGGCACCCTCCGGCTGCTTGAAGCGGTTCGTCTCCTAGGCCTGACCAAGAAGACCCGCTTCTATCAGGCGTCCACCTCCGAACTTTACGGCAAAGTTCAGGAAGTTCCCCAGAGCGAGACGACACCGTTCTATCCTCGCTCACCCTACGCGGCTGCCAAACTTTATGCCTATTGGATCGTGGTCAATTATCGCGAGGCCTATGGCATGCATGCCTCGAATGGCATTTTGTTCAATCACGAAAGTCCGATTCGCGGAGAGACATTCGTGACGCGCAAAATCACCCGGGCGGCCGCGGCTATCCATCTTGGGCTCCAGGAACGGCTTTATCTTGGCAATTTGAATGCCAAGCGTGACTGGGGGCATGCGCGCGAATATGTCCGCGGCATGTGGCTGATGTTGCAACAGGATGAACCGGAAGACTACGTTCTGGCGACCGGCGAAACCCACTCTGTTCGCTCCTTTGTCGAAAAGGCCTTTGCCAAAGTGGGCATGCCGATTGCTTGGCGTGGCGAGGGTGTTGAGGAAAAGGGATACGACAAGACATCGGGTCAATGTGTGGTGGAGGTCGATCCGGCTTACTTCCGCCCGACCGAAGTTGATCTTCTTATTGGCGATCCAACGAAGGCGCATACAAAGCTTGGCTGGAAACATGAGACCAGCCTTGATCAGCTGGTTGCGGAAATGGTTCGGGAGGACCTGAAAGTAATGGCGCGAAATGTTCCGTCGATAGGTGTGAACAAAGGCTTGGCTTATGCCTGAGGTGATCTACAGCCTTGCTGGAAAAAAGGTCTATGTCGCGGGCCACCGCGGCATGGTGGGCTCTGCGATCGTGCGACGTCTCGCTTCCGAGGACTGCGAGATTTTGACGGCTACGCGCGCCGAGGTCGATCTCAGACGGCAGGAACAGGTCGAGGCCTGGATGAGCAAAAGCCGCCCCGACGCTGTCTTCCTGGCCGCCGCGAGGGTTGGCGGCATTCTCGCGAACGCTACCTATCCGGCTGATTTTCTATACGATAATATGATCCTCCAAGCGAATGTCATCCATGCAGCTCATAAAACTCTCGTCGAAAAGCTGATGTTTTTGGGCTCTTCCTGCATTTATCCAAAATTCGCCGATCAGCCGATCGTTGAGGAGGCGCTTCTGACCGGACCGCTTGAACCTACGAACGAATGGTATGCGATCGCCAAAATTGCCGGATTGAAGCTCTGCCAGGCGTATCGCAAACAGCACGGCAAGGATTTCATCTCGGCCATGCCTACCAATCTCTATGGTCCAGGCGACAATTTTGACCTACAGTCGAGTCATGTCATGCCGGCACTAATACGTAAAACGCATGAAGCCAAGGTTCACCAGCACCGAGAAATATGCATCTGGGGCACTGGCAATCCACGGCGCGAATTCCTGCATGTTGACGATTGCGCCGACGCTTGCGTCCATCTCATGAAGACCTATTCGGCAGAAAATCATGTGAATGTCGGTTCGGGCGAGGATATCACCATCCTCGATTTGGCGCATCTCGTCTCTCTGGTTGTTGGTTTCGACGGCAAGATTACGCATGATTTGACCAAACCGGATGGCACGATACGCAAACTGATGAGCGCCGACAAACTCCGCACGCTCGGCTGGTCGCCTAAGATTGGGCTAAAGGAGGGTATCGCAGACGCCTACCGCTCCTTCCTGGACGGGCGCTATTTTGCACGCAGCAACGGAAGGCCGCAAGATGGCAGCGCTTGAAATGCTTCCTGGGGGGCCTTTCAGTATCCTCCGCAGGGGCGTCCCAGACGGTGCTGTTGATAGATATATCGCATGTCCCTTGCACACCGGCTCCGCGCTGCAAAGGGAATCTGCTCGCCAGCAGACATATTCTAAAACTATACGAAGCGCTGCCGATGCCCTTACCCAAGCTCTTCGCGCTCTGCTTGGCATGGCAGGAGGGGTTGCATGGAACAGCTCTCCCCGGGGTGGCGACATTTTCCGTATATTCTCTTGAGAGTTCAACGAGAAGCCAGCTTTATGGATGCTATAGCAGCGAATGGTCCCGATCTATCCAAGTTGATATTTCAGGTTGATGCCATTGATGCTTCAAAATAGTTGATCATCCGCCGCACAGCTCCGGCATCGACCATATGATCACTTGCGATATCACCTAATTCGGGGAAGCGCCTTGCCCGTCCTCGGCTCTTCGAACCAGGCGAGCGACCACCTCAGTCCGGTTCTGCACCCGCAACTTGCGCATTATGTGCTGCAAATGCATCTTTACCGTATGCCCCGACAAATTGAGCTTTCCTGCGATAACCTTGTTTGAGCAGCCACATTGCAACTCTGCCAGAACCTCCGCCTCCCGGGGAGTGAAATCGGCAATCGTCCAATACTGCGTCCTTTCATCCAAGCTTTTCTCCGCCTCATTCCTGGTCGGAGCATGCTCGTCTGATCCATTTACAACAACGCCCAACAGCTGCGGACAGAATGTTCCTCCCGCCAGAACGAGACGAAGGCCAGCAAGAGCGATATCGATGGGAAGTGACGTTGAAAAGAAGCCGCGGATGCCCATCTTGAGCGCCTGACGAACTATGCCGACATCATCTGTACCTAAGAGCAAGGTGACGGGAGCCTCGGGAAAGCGCTCGGCAATCGCCGCAAGATCGTCACGCAGGCTCATACTCTCGACACCTCTGCCGGCCAGATCCAGCGCAATTAAGCGCACCTCGGCTCCGAGAGCTCTATCAAGGCTCTCTGTCGAGATCATATCGACAAAATTCCACCCGGCGAATTCGCGCTCAAGAAGCTTCACCACAGTCGTGCGCGCCAATGTGGAATGCTGAATAACGACAATAGTTGGTATATTGCGTCCGATATGACGCTTAGCTTTAGCACCGTTGGACACCTGACTGCTCCCCGAAATATTTGCAGCCCGTAATCTATATTATTCTCGTTCTTGTTTCATGTCACGATATAAAAAGAGGTATTATCGATATCAATAGTCTTATTATCACGATGGTCATTATAGATTGTAGGGAATCATATGGGTCACATCTTTGCGTATATAATGGAACGAAATATCAGTCCATTATGATAAATAGATTCGATCTGCGTCACTGGAATCATATGCAGAAAGCATATCAACAAAGCGCCGGCTGATATTGGAAATATATCTGATCTTATACAAATAAACTCAGGAAATGCGGTCAGATGCAATTATTTGTCGACCAACTTTGCTCTAAGCTCGTCTTTCAACTTAAAGCAGCTGCAATACTGAATTTGGCACCCACGGATCCTGGCCAGACGCCACGACTGCAGGCTGTCCGGATCTATAACAACGAAAATAGAGTTATGCCGGAATATTCCGCATGCCGGTGACCGAGCAAGACGGCATCATGAAGTCGAGCTTTGGCAATGTCAGCAGGAGACTGCATGTCAGGTATGCACGAAGCCCAGAATGTCATCTACGAGGGCCGAATGGGCGTCCGTGAGGTTGCCGCCGCCGCCGTGGCCGCCGATGCCGGCCAATTGAAGTGCATGCTGATCGTAGAGAACATGGTCGATCTGCTGGGCGTCCGCCGTGCCACCGGCAGGAACTGCAATATTGATGGGATGGAAATAGGCGAGATTGACGTCCACCATGCTGCCGGTCGACGATCCAACTCCGCCGCCGCCAGCTTCGTGGTTGCCCGTAAAAATCGTCCCCGATGACATGTTGAAGCCACCACCGTTGCCGCCGATGCCGGCAATCTGCATGGTGCCCTGATCAAAAATTGCGTTGTTTGTCTGATGGGCTTCGGCCGAACCGCCTGCGGCGCCTACCGCGATGTTGATCGGGGAGAAGATGGCCACGTTCACATCGACCATACTGCCGACGAAAACCCCGTTGCCGCCATGCCCGGCATAATTGTCACCAGTAAACGTAACCGCCGTTCCCGGGCTCATCGTGGGGTCGTGGATTGCGACATTATGGTCCCCGCCGGAGCCGCCGATGCCGCCAATCTGGGTTGCCCCTTGCAGGAATAGCGCGTTGTTCGATTGATCGGCGTGAGCCTCGGCGCCAGGCCCAGCCGCCACAGCGGTGTTCACGGGCGCAAACACCGCAACATCGGAGCTGACGAGCCCACCAAAAAAGAGGCCGTTGCCGCCGGTGCCGGTATGATTGACGTCACCGCCGCCGATGGCAACATTGCCGCTTCCGCCATGCCCGCCGATCCCAGCCATTTCGGTGGGATGCTGATTGATCAGCGCATCGTTCCCCTGGAAGGCGTCTGCGCTCGAATGAGGTCCCGTAATGGCCGCATTCGAGGGCACGAAGACGGCCAGTGTGTTGCTGTCGATCACACCGTCGCTTATCCCGTCACCGCCGCTGCCAGCTGAATTGTAGTTCGGACCCGAAGAGACATCCAATGGAAGCCAGGTCGGCACCAGAGCCAGATGCCCCGCAGCCAAGTTAGAGGTGAGGTTCTGATCGGCGCCTGCTTTGGGTAAATCTTCCGATAGGGGACGAATTTCCGTCATAACCATCTCCATTGCACGATCAACCGCACGTCCCACGGAACATGCAACTTATGCGGCCGGAATTTTTCGAATATTGTGCATCTGAACGAGAGAAATGCAGAGCCTGCAATTCGTCTACATCCACTCGGCTAGTATCATAGCCGTTTGGCTATTATGGATGTAGCGTCTCATCATGCGAATTTGGCCGCGCCAACGTCGCCTTGCAGGAGGGGTCCGACCTGTTTGCGCTGTTTTTTCGCAACTGTTTTAGGCTCTGAGCCGGCCCCCCTCATAGCCTCAAAATTCAGCCTGTTCACTTGAACTGCCTTTGCTTCGAAAGATTAGGTGCGTCGATCGGGCCCCGACCTGATCACTGCCATCTCATTTGAAGCATATCACGACGCACTGAGATCAAATTGCGCTCCGTCATCTCCGAACATGCGCCCGAAGGAGTGTCCCCGAATATCTAGATAGTTCGCAGATTTGACCGTGGGTAATATTCACCCGCGGCTATATTGCTGGCGGTGAGATGCTGAGTACGCCTGCCGTAGAACCCACGGACGAAGCGAAAGCGAAGGAGGAACATCAATGCCTATCCCACAAATATCTGACACGATTCAATTCAGCGACCCGGTTGCTGGCGACGGGAGCGCTGGCAATGGCGGCGATGGCAACAGCCATGGCAATATCGACTATAATCCGGTTGCGTACGTCGCCAACGTGCAATCGGTCGAAGGAGCATCTACCGATCTGCACAACGGCGACCATGTCGGACAGATGGCGGATTGGACTGCCGGTAGCGGCGGACCCGGTGGCTTTACTCAGGCCCAGAATGGATTCCTGGCGGCAGTCACGAATAGCGGCGCCGGAGGTGCCGGGGGAGATACTCACTCCAACGGGAGCCAGGGAAGCGTGAGCGGCGGCGATACGGCAGCGGTAAGCGCGGGTACCACGGCGACGCAATATACTCAGCTTATGGCTGATCAGCATGCCACCATTCTCGCGGGCGTCGGCGGCAACGGCGGCAACGGCAACATGGCCCGCGGCGGCGACATCTCCGCTGCGCTAGTTCACACGGATCCCTCAACGACGACCGTGAACAATGCTCTCGATCATTTCACGAACGACTTCGGTCATATCGACCTCAGCCATCTTGGCTCATGAACCACAAGCCCAAAGGGTCGCCGGGTTTGGCTGGCGACCCTCATAGGCTGCGCAACCTGGCGGCAGCCTCGTCTTGTCAGCATCACGTGGAGCGAGATCGACAATGGCAACGCCTTCTCTAACGCCATCGCGCCCACAGACAGAGCTCGTTGTTGCGCTGCGGGCCTGCGCCGGTGCCCTAGGGTTGGTTTTCCTCTATAGCTGTGGCTACAATCTCTTCCTCCTGGCACCTTCCATCTATCTCCTGCAAATCTATGACAGGGTGCTGTCGAGCCGAAGCGCTGACACGCTTCTGATGCTGACGATGATCATCGCCATCGCCGTGGTGGTCGGCGCAATGCTGGACATCGTGCGCCGGGCAGCTCTCTCGCGCATCGGCAGCTGGCTGGATCACAGACTGCGACCCATGGTGCTCACCGCATCATTCGAATACGCCGCGCGCGCCGAGGCGGGAGCCGCCACGGAATGCTACAGGGACCTGGCCACCTTACGCCAATTCCTCGATTCACCGGCAAGTTCCCTGTTTTTTGACGTACCCTGGGCGCCGGTTTTCCTGCTCCTGCTCTTTCTTGTTCATCCTCTGCTTGGGGCGATCGGTCTTCTGAGCGCACTGGCGCTTCTGCTGTTTGCGTTCCTCACGGAATTGGCGACGCAACAGCCCCTCGCCCGCGCCAATCTTGCCCTTTCGAGGAGCTATATGAGATTTGCGAGCGTCCTCAAGAACATCGAGGTGATCCGGGCGATGGGCATGCAGTATGGTGCAGCGCTGCTGGTCTATCGCGATGCGGAAATGGCAAGAAGGGCGCAGGACATTGCCATGCATCGGACGGAGATCATTCTTGGTTTCTCCAAATCGATCAGGACACTCGCGCAGATCCTGATGATGGGATCTGCCACATGGCTCGTGCTTGCGAGCAACAGCAGCCCCGGCATCATCTTCGTTGCGAGCCTGCTGCTCGGGCGCGGACTTGCGCCGATCGAGGGCGCGATAGGTGCATGGCGCTCCCTGACCTTTGCTCGCAATGCCTTCAATCGCCTGAACCGAATGCTGGTCGCCGTTGCATCGGAACGCGATGCCCGAACGGTACCGCAACCGGAACCCAATGGCCTCGTTCTCGATAACGTCGGCTATATTCAGCCATTCGCCAACAGGCAGATACTGACGGGCATCACATTGCGCCTGGCGCCCGGCGAATGCGTCGCCCTCATCGGCCCGTCGGGATCGGGGAAATCGACGCTAGGTCGCATCATCGCCGGCGTTGTGCAAGCAACGAGCGGCTGCGCTCTTCTTGGCGGGGTCGATATTTCGGCCCTACGCCTTTGTGGAGGTAGCCACCACGTCGGATACTTGCCGCAGGATGTCGAGCTCTTCGGCGGAGCAATCAAGGACGTAATCGGCCGGCTGGATGGAGGAGACCCCGCCAAAGCGATCGATGCCGCGAAGCTGGTTGGATTGCACGAGGCGATCATGCGGCTGCCAAAGGGCTACGAGACCGATATCGGCGAAGGTGGAAGCCTGCTCCTTCGCGCTCAGCGTCAACAGCTGGGACTGGCCCGGGCCGCCTATGGAAATCCCTCCCTCATCGTTCTCGACGATCCGAATTCGAGCCTGGATTACGACGGCGAACGCATGCTTTACAGGGCGATCGAGCGCATGAAATCGAGAGGCATGACCGTTGTTATCATAACTCACCGCATGGGTATCCTGCCAGTTACCAACAAGATTGCCGTTATGCGCAACGGGAGGGTAGCCGCCTTCGGCGACAGTGAGCAGATTTATGAAACCTATCTTCAACCGCCACCTCGAACAGGAACGTAGGGAGGGATGTCATGACCCTTGTTCGACTGGACGCAACGCTGGCAAGATTTTCGAATTCATCAAGAGCTAGCCAACGGTTCGCTGAACGATCAATTGCGGCGCCTAAGCAACTGGTAGCCTACGCGCCGGTGATCGAGTCGAAACAGCGCGGACCCGCCCCCCCTTCGCCGATGCCAAGGCTTAGAGGCGTTATCTGGACAGGGAACCTGTTAATCGGCGTCTTCATCGTCGGATTGGGACTCTGGTCGGTTCTCGCACCGCTGAAAAGCGCAGCGGTTGCATCGGGCGTCATCGAACCGGAGTCCAGCCGCAAGACCATTCAGCACCTGGAAGGCGGAATCGTGCGACGCATACTCGTCAAGAACGGCGACGCCGTCACGGCCGGACAAGTCTTGATAGAACTCGACGACACGAAGTCCCGCTCAGAGCGCGACAGTATCCAAGGGCAACTTTGGGACGCCGAAGGAAGCCGCGCTCGCCTGCTTGCCGAGCAAACGGGCAGCGACCATATCGTCTTTCCGAAGGATCTCAGTGCAGCAATGGACAAAGATCTTTCGGTGGGCTCGATTATAACCGGACAACGGAAAATCTTTGAAGCGCGCCGCGAGGTCATGCAGGCAGAAGCTGGTATCACCAATGAGAAAATCGCGCAGGTTCGGCAGGAAATCGTTGGGCTTAGCGCGCAAAAGGCGGCACTGACCGATAGAGCGGCAATCTCTCAGCTGGAACTGGACCAGGTTACGGCCCTCAACGCCAAAGGATTGGAACGAAAGAATACTGTTCTCAACCTTCAGCGGGAAAAAGCAGACCTTGCCGGCCAGGAGGGTCAGGTGGAGGCGCAGATTTCCCGCGCCTATCAGATGATCAGCGGGGCGCAGGCCGATCTTGCAAAGCTTGAGAGCGACCGGCTGAGCGAAGTCGCGCAAGGCATGCGCGACATGGAAAGTCAGATCATGCAATTGCGCGAGCGCTTGTGGGCGATCGATGACCAGCTTTCAAGAACCGATATCCGCGCCCCCGAAGATGGAACAATCATGAACCTGCGCATTCATACGGCGGGCGGAGTGATCGGCGCGGGCGAGCCGCTCGTCGATCTTGTGCCGCGCAGCGATCG
>JGI25157J39369_1000630_pt1 | contig 19764 bp, 14 predicted proteins | sample AraplaCL_Col_mCL_FD_39369 | JGI IMG/M metagenome (IMG submission 39369)
ACCGCGAATAGTAGGCTGGGATGGAATCCCAGCATCGGAATGTCCAAGAAAGCTGGTATTTCATCCCAACCTACGAAACGGTATCGGCGCGAAGCTTAAGCCAAGCGTGCTTGCTGCCACTGTGCCAAGGCATTACCTCCAGCAGCAACGGCGAGGGCAAGCTGCAATCCAGATGCAACCGGTTCAAGCCATGCACCGCACCGGCAAGCCCATTCATCAGGCCCGGCGTAAACGCAGCCCGTGCCCTGCCGGTGATGATGCCGCCATGTTCTTCGATCGACGAAATCACCTGCGCTGCCGACTCGGTCAGATCTTCCGCACGCAACGGAGTCCAGCGCAGCGGCGCGCATGTGCAGTTCCCAGAGCGAAAAATCTCCGTGGCACAACGTATGGCTGATGCCCCACTTGCCGCGTGCGGCGGCCATGGCGCGCCGCAACCGGCGCAGGTGCCGTTCATCGCCGCTGCGCGCATACAGGTCCGCTGCGGCCAGGCCGATGCCGACACTGCCGTTGCACCAGGTGTCGTGGCTTTTATTGAGCTCGGGATAACGCTTGTCGATCCAGTTGCCGCAGCTTTCCTCGTAAAGCGAATCTTCGAACGCGAACGCAGCATCGGCCAGCGCACTCCAACGAGCGCGATCGGCTTCGCTGCCGGCTTCGGATGAGGCCATTCGCGCCAGCGCCCAGCCGATGCCGGTGGCGCCGTGCGAGAAGCCGCCGATGGGTTGCTCGAACCGCGTCATCCAGCACGCGCCGAGTGCATCGACGACCGCGGTATTTTCAAGATGCCGCGCGGCGCATGCCGCCAACGCCAGCCAGCGTGCATCGCCGGTGGCATCGGCCAGGCCCAGCAATGGCACGATGACGCCGGCCGCGCCATCGATGACGTCGAAACCGTCGTCGGCATGGAAGCCCCTGCTTTCCAGCGCTTGGGCGCTGGCAACGGCGCGCGCGATCAACGCCGGACGCCGCAGCAAGTCGCGCAATGTCAGCCACGTCCAGATTTGCGCACCGTAGCCGGCGAAACCGCCAAGGTTCCTTGGCTTTTCGATGGCTTCGAGCGCCATCAGGGTATGCAGGGCGCCGTTCAATGCATCTTCGGTACCGGGCACCGGGCTTGCGCGGCCGGTTTCGACTTCACGCAAATAGCCTGCGAGCGCCACCGCGACGCCGCCGAGGCCGAAATAGAGATCGCCCTGCAGCGGTTGGATAAACCAGCCTTCGCTGGTGGTCTCCGGCGTAATCCAGGTAACCGAGCCATCGGCGCCGGATACGGCCAACTGCAGCAGGCGTTTCAGTGCATCGGCGGCCAACTTGCGCCGGCGCGTTTCCAGATGCTCGGCATGGGGCGCCTGCGCGCGGCAAAGGCGGCCGTCGCTGGCCGCGTCGGGCAGATTGCCCAGCCGGTTGAGTTCGGTGGTGACCAGGGCGCTGCGAATGGTCAGTTCTTCCAGGTCGATGCGCATGGCACGCCAATCCGCCAGGGCGGCGTCGATCCGCGTGCGTGCCAGCGGGGCAACGAACACCGGAATATCNCCATGCAGCAGATCGTTGACCGCGCCGCTTATTTCCTCGGGCGTGGACACGCTTACCGAGGTGATGGCGGCATTGCGGGAGAACAGATCATGGGCGCGCTCGATCGCCTTGGCCTCGTCATGCAGCGAGGCCGGATGCCACAGCATGCGGCCGATCTCCGCATACGTCTGCGTGGGAAGGCGAAGGTCGCGCACGGGGCAAGCTTGAAAGTCGAGCAGCCAGGTTTCAAGCACGCCGTTGGCATCGAAGCTGCGCAACATGGTCGAAGCGGCAAGGAATCCTTCGCTGATCTGGTTCCAGTACGTGGAAACCTGGGGCAGGGCGCTGGGATGGTTCTGCGAATGGACGATGTCGGTGTCCACAAGCTTCAGCCGCGCCTCGGTCGTACCCGCATCGACGATGATCGGAATCTGTATCTTCGGTTGCTGGTTCGGCAGCGCGCCGGCCGCCGACAGATCGGCGCCGTCGAACCCGGTATCCGACGAGCGAAACGGCACAATGCCCGTGCGCAGGACCGATCCTGCAATCAAGGCTTGCGCGGCGTCGTGCGCTTGCCCGCATCCGGAAGCGGCGGGTTTCGGGATGACGGCGAACAGGCTCTCGGCGTCGATCACCACCGGCACGGGGCCGGCAGCAATCAGGTTTTCGTGATGGATGTCGGTGCCGCCAAGCAGGCGCAACACCGCCAGCCAATGGCCAAGCCGCAGATAGAACGCGCGCAGCTCGTCGTCGCCCTCGCAATAGCGATGCTGCACGAAAGCGGCCCAACCGTAATCGCCCCGGTCGATCACCTCCGGCACGCGGATGCGTTCGGCGGCATCGCCGAATACGCGTTGCAAAAAAGCATCGAGCGCCAGGTCGATGCGCAGCGAACGCGGTTTGTACATGATCTCACCNGCCTCCAGCGACAGCCGCGCGACGGCCTGGCCGCCGGCGTGCAGATCGCCTTGGCCCATTTTCAGCGCGGTGAGGCGCCCGGCAGGGCGGCCGAAGAAGCGCGTCAACAGGGCGCGGTCGGCGGCCAGGCGTGCGGCGAGTGTTTCGATCGCCCTGGCTTGCTGGTCGAGCGATTGCTGCAGNCGCCGGTGCAGCGAGGGATATCGTTGATCCAGATGTTCGGCGAAGTCGGCTTGCTGCGCGTATTCGACAAATTGCCGGTGACGCTCCGCATCGCTTTCCGCGGTAAGTTGGCCGCACCGATTGGCTGCGTGCAATTCCAGCAATAGCACGCGATTTAGCTTGAGGCGTGCGTTGAAACGCAGCGCTTCGTCGGCGGCCGTGACGATCAGGGATGCNTCGCCGGCATCGAGCCCAGGCAGGGCTGCCAGGCGCTGCGCCAATGCAGTCCGCGTGCAGNCGCTGAAGNGATCGATGATGGGAGCGAAGGCGTCGGGTGCAGGGGTGTCGGCCATCATGCGTTTCAATCGCCTTGTTGCGAACACACGATTGGTATGGGGAAAGGCCAACGCACGGCCGCATCGGTCTGTACGTTGGCCTTGCTGGAAATCAGCAACAAATACAGCCGGACGCGCAGGACTGTGAGGTCTTCTGGGTGGTGAAAATCGCCGCGCCTACCTGNCTGGTCATCTTTTCCTCGGTGGCGNTGTCGAGGTAAAGCGGGCCGGCCGGATTATCCANACCACCGAAGTTGTCGGAGCCACTGAGCCAACCGGAAACAACATCGTCATGCTGTTGCATAGCTGAAAACTCCTTATGCGGGTCATTGGAAAAAGCCGATACACAGGCTGTGTCGGCATGCGTGGAAAATCAGCAGCAGGCGCAGCCGGAAGCGCAGGACTGCGTGGTCTTCAACAGGGTCTGCATGATTTGCGCGCCCGCCTCGCTGGTCATCCTTTTCTCGGTGGCGCCATCCACATAGAGCGGGCCGGCCGGATTATCCAGGCCGCCGATGCTGTCCGTGCCATTGAGCCAACTGGAAACGACGTCATCATTCTGTTGCATAGCTGAACTCCTTTGCAGGTCATAATGAAAGGAACCCGGCTGCCTTTTTGATACCGATGGGCACCAAAAAACATTCCGGATGCTAGCGTTCAAAATGTACGCGGCGGCCTATATCCCGAACTGGGATTTATGACACTCACAATGGGATCCCCCGGGCAGACGCCGCGCCGTTACGATGAGCCGGAATATGTGCAGAAAATGTGTAGAAGCAAAAGGAAATNTGCCAAGGACGCCACGCTTTCGAGGATGCTCTGATTAATTCGGCGTAGGCCAAAGCCGTCCTGCGTGCTCGCAGAGCACAGCGGCGATAGGCGGTCTGTCGANGCGATGGTCCGAAGCCATGCGGACATGCAGGGCCGCCGGGGCCTGCGACGGATCAAATCAGAGCAAACTTGGTGCGCATTGTTCGGTACTGATTTTGTCCGTGACATAGGTTGACCCATGCGCGTGCCGGCGGGGCGGAAGAATCTATTACTCTTCGCTAACAACTGTAAGCGCATGCTGGTGGCGTGCCGCGTGACCCGCTGTCTCGGTATGAGCCTCAGTCCAGCGGTACCTTCTCTAACGCTCCCTGAGTACTACCCGATCGTATTCGGGGTGCGGTTACGTCCGCGGCGGGGCTGAGCACGTCCTGCGGGGAGGAGGGGGCATGAGTGCCGATGTCAACGGCGTTCCGAGTCGCAATCTGATGGAGTCGGTCGAATCCGTCGGTTGCTTGACCCTGTTGTGTAAAGCGCTGGACGTCGCCGGGCTTACGCTCATGCTGAGCGTCTCGGGTCCTTACACGATCTTCGCTCCCAATGATGCAGCATTTCGCAAGCTTTCGAAGGGAACGTTTCAGGCGTGGCTGGAGCCTGAGAATAGAGCCGAGCTGCTCTGCGTGCTCAGATATCACATCTTGGCCAGATATGCGTCTGCCGCCGACGTTGGCACCATGTCGCGCCCGAAAATGCTGCAAGGACAATCGGCCTTCGTCACCAAGGAAGGCGACAAGATCAGAATTGACGATGCCAACCTGATCTGGATGGATATTGCATCCAGCAACGGCGTGGTTCATATGATCGACACCGTCATGCAGCCTATCGAAGCGGCTACCAAGTATTGAACGGTGCGCTGCCTCGACGGTGGGCGTAAAACAGTGCTGAAAAAAAAGAAAGCCGAGCGTGGTCAGGTTTCAGTTCGACAAAGCTGCCATAGTCGCCTAACCGCAACCAGATGGTCATGCGCTTGAATATAAGAAGTCGCCTGATTCTTCGGAGCTTTCATCGCCTCAAGGCGACACTCCGCAAAGGGTTCATGACGCACCGAACCCACCGATTGCGGGAGCCCGCATTACGTTCGGAGCTGTACGGCGCTGAACAAATGGAGCTGTACGGAGCGGCACTGGCGAGCCGGCATCATCCAAACGGTCGCTTCAGGACCAATGCCTTGTTGGCACGGCTGGCCGACAGCGAAGCCATCCTTTCGAGCGCCTATGAAATGCTTACGCGCTCCCTGCAGGGCGGGCTGCGCATCACGCCGGCAGGCGAGTGGCTGCTCGACAATTTCTATTTGATCGAAGAGCAGATCCGGATCGCCCAGAAGCACTTTCCAAAAGGCTACAGCCGAGAACTTCCACACCTTCGCGGTGGCCCTTCGGCCAGGCTTCCGCGTGTCTACGACATCGCATTGGAAACCATCTCACACTGCGANGGCAGNGTGGATAGCGAAGGCCTGCGACGCTTCGTGATTTCCTATCAGACGGTGGCCGCCCTCACGCTGGGCGAGTTGTGGGCCATCCCGATCATGCTCCGGTTGGCATTGATCGACAATCTTCGCCGCGTTGCGATACGCATCATGACCCATTGCCGCGATCGCAATCTGGCAGATGAGTGGGCAAACATCATGACGGATATCGCCGAACGCGACCCCAAGAATGTCGTGCTTGCGGTAGCCGACATGGCACGTTCCGATCCGCCGATGGCCAGCTCGTTCGTCGCCGAATTGACGCGTCGATTGCAAGGGCAGGGCTCGGCGTTGACGTTGCCGCTCACATGGATCGAGCAGCGGCTTTCGGAGTCGGGGCTGAGCGTTGAACACCTGGTGCAACTGGAGGCGCAGCAGCAAGCAGCGGACCAGGTGTCCGTCGGCAACAGCATCGGCAGCTTGCGCATGCTGTCGGCCATGAACTGGCGCGAGTTTGTCGANANTACCAGTTCGGTCGAAAAAGCGCTGCGCGAGGATCCCGCAGGCATCTATCCCGCCATGGATTTCGANACGCGCGACCGCTATCGGCATGCGGTCGAAGCNCTCTCGAAATATAGCGGTCGTCCCGAAACGGAGGTAGCGCTCGCGGCGGTCGAGTTGGCGCGTAACGGCCTTGACCAGGGGGGCGCGCAATCGCACGTCGGCTTCTATCTGGTGGACAAGGGGGCGGCCATACTGGAGCGGAACATTGCTGCCCGCAAACCCTTTGCACAGCGGCTTCAGCAGCTCGCGCTGGCGGCTCCTCTGGAAATTTATCTCGGCCTGATCGCGCTGCTTACNCTGCTGCTTGNACGCCCGCTGATGCTCGACGTCGGGCGCAACGGCATGCANGGATGGCTGGCCGTGCTGATTGCCGTTCCCACGGTATTGGCGGCCAGCCAATTGGCTATCGGCCTGGTGAATTGGCTGGCGACTATCGTTGTGACGCCTCAGATGTTGCCGCGCATGGATTTTAGCGAGGGCGTTCCTGAGCAGGCGCGAACGCTGGTGGTGGTTCCTTCGTTGTTCTCCAGCTCGCGGGATATCGACGAACTGGTCGAAGGTCTCGAAGTGCGCTTTCTCGCCAATCGCGATGAGCGTGTTCATTTCTGCCTGCTGACGGATTTCANGGATGCGCCGACCGAAACGCTGGAACAGGACGCCTCGTTGCTGCGGTTCGCCAAACAACGGATCGATGCGCTCAANGCGGTGTATGCCAGTGCGTCCGCGGACCGGTTCTTCCTNTTTCATCGGCCACGCTGCTGGAATGCGGCCGACAAGATATGGATGGGCTTCGAGCGCAAGCGAGGCAAGCTGGCCGAGCTCAATGCCTTGCTGCGCGGTGCCGGACGGGAGCGGTTCCTGCTGATCGTCGGACGCACGGAAATCCTGCCAGCGATCAAATACGTCATCACCTTGGACACCGATACGCAGCTTCCGCGCGATTCTGCGCGGCTATTTATCGGCGCGATGGCACATCCGCTCAATCGCGCTGTCTATGATCCCGGCAAGCGCCGCATCGCCTCTGGCTACGCCATTCTGCAGCCACGCGTNGGCATCAGCNTGCCGAGTGCGGCGCGTTCGTCGTATGCACGCATTTTTGGCAGCGACGCTGGCGTTGATCCTTACACGCGAACGGTATCGGACATATATCAGGACCTTTTCCGCGAAGGCTCCTTCATCGGCAAGGGTATCTACGATGTCGACGCCTTCGAGCAGGCGACCGCCGGCCGCTTTCCTGACAACAGCATCCTGAGCCATGACCTGCTNGANGGCTGTTNCGCCCGCTCCGGCCTGATCAGCGATATTCAGCTCTACGAGGAATACCCCTCCAGCTACGATGCCGACGTAAAACGCCGGCGTCGCTGGATACGTGGCGACTGGCAGTTGCTGCCATGGCTTCTGCCGTGGGTTCCTTTGCAGGGCAAGCGCCGCGAACGCAATCCGCTTTCCGCACTGTCGCACTGGAAGATCATCGACAACCTCCGTCGCAGCCTGGTGCCGCCATCGCTGCTCGGGCTGCTTCTGCTCGGTTGGATGGATGTGTCGGGAGTCGCCTTGTGGACCTGCGCCGTTCTGGCCGTCGTGCTCGTGCCGACGGTGCTCGCTTCGCTGCTGGACCTGTTCCGGAAGCAGCGCGGCGTCGTGTTCGACCAGCACTTGCATGGTGCCTTGCATGCCACGGGCCAGCATTTCGCTCGCGCGCTATTGGCGTTGGCATGGCTGCCGCACGAAGCGTTCTACAGCCTGGATGCGATGGTGCGAACGCTCTGGCGCGTCGCCGTCAGCCGGCGGCGGCTCTTGCAATGGGCTCCATCAAGCGAAGCCGGTCGTGTCGCCGCCAGTGATCTGGTGAAACTGCTGAGGTCGATGTGGATCGGACCGCTCCTGGCCGGCGTGACCCTGGCGGCGCTGGGATGGCGGCGACCCGGTGCATTGGCGATTGCCGGACCGCTCTTGCTGCTTTGGTTCGTATCGCCGGTCGTGGCGTGGCGGATCAGCAAGCCNCCGCTATTCAGCGTTTTCGTTCCTGCGCCGGGTGAGCGGCGGTTCCTGCGCCGTTTGTCGCGCAGGACCTGGGCATTCTTCGAGGCGCACGTCGGGCCGCAGGAAAACTGGCTTCCGCCCGACAACATGCAGGAGCAGCCAGAGGCCGTGATTGCGCACCGCACGTCCCCGACCAATATGGGATTGGCGCTGCTGGGCAACCTCGCGGCCTACGATCTTGGCTACATCACCGCTGCACGCTTGGTAGACCGCACCGCCGCCGCGCTGCAGACCATGCAGGGGATGGAGCGATATCGGGGNCACTTCTATAACTGGTACGACACGCGATCGTTGCAANCGCTGCGGCCTCGATACGTATCCACTGTGGACAGTGGCAATCTGGCNGGGCATCTGCTGACCCTTCGTCCCGGCTTGCTCGCATTGCCGGACGATCCGATCTTCGACGAGCGCATGTTCGAAGGCCTGCATGACACCCTGGACCTTCTGCTTGAAGCGGCGGCGGTAGAGCACCCTGAAAACGTGGACGCTTTGGTGGGCATCATGACCGAACTGGATGCCGCCATCGCCACGCCCCCGGAAACGCTGGCGATCGCCATCCATCGCATGCAGAAGGTGTGCGACCANGCCGAGAGGTGTGCCATGGGGCTGGGGGCNGCTGCAGGTGGCGATGTCGAGTTCTGGCTGCAACTGCTGCGGGTGCAATGCCNCGACGCCGCGGATTATGTGGCCGCATTTGCCGGAATCCCCGACGCGCCAGAGAAGGGNGCGGCGAAAGGTATTCCGACACTCCGGCAAGTGGCCCAGATCCATCTCGATGGAGAGCATGCCGCCGATACGCCGGCGTTGGACGCAGCGGCGAAGCGACGGGCGATCGAGCTGATCATTGCGCTTACCCGGCTGGCCCAGCAGGCTGGCGAATTGGCCGGGATGGAGTACGGATTTCTCTACGACACCCACCGCAACCTGCTGTCCATCGGTTACAACGTGGATGAGCGCCGGCTCGACACGGGCTTCTATGATCTTCTGGCATCGGAGGCGAGGCTCACGAATTTCGTGGCGATCTCCCAGCAGAAACTGCCGCAGGAAAGCTGGTTCACGCTCGGCCGCTTGTTGACGAGCGTGGGCGGCGAGCCGGTGCTGCTGTCATGGACAGGCTCGATGTTCGAGTACCTGATGCCGTTGCTGGTGATGCCAAGCTATGAAGGCACGCTGCTGCACCAGACTTGCCGCGCCGCCGTCGATCGGCAGATCGAGTACGGCAATCAGCTGAACATCCCCTGGGGCATTTCCGAGTGCGGGTATAACGCGCGCGATATCCATTTCAACTACCAATACCGCGCCTTTGGCGTGCCGGGCCTTGGCCTTAAGCGCGGCCTGGGCGAGGAGCTGGTCGTTGCGCCCTATGCGTCGGCCCTGGCACTGATGGTGGCGCCCGAGGCCGCCTGCGCGAACCTGCAGCGTCTTGCGGACGAGGGGCTGGAGGGACGCTTCGGCCTGTATGAAGCGATTGATTACACGCCCGCGCGCCTGCCGCGCGGACAGAGTTCAGCGGTGATCTATTCATTCATGGCGCATCACCAGGGCATGAGCCTGCTGGCGCTCAGCTATGTGTTGCGGCAGCACCTGATGCAAAAGCGCTTCGAAGCCGAGTCCGGCTTTCAGGCCACGCTGCTGCTGCTGCAGGAGCGCGTACCCCGGACAGCGTCGGCATCGCAGCACGTCACCGGTTTCGCCTCGCTGGAAGCGCCTGCGCTGGCGCCCGAACCCCCGTTGCGCGTGTTCGCCGAACCCAACCGGGCAGAACCCGCCGTGCAGCTGCTTTCCAATGGGCGCTACCACGTCATGGTGAGCAGCGCCGGCGGCGGTTACAGCCGGCGGCGCGACATGGCGGTGACGCGATGGCGGGAGGACATCAGCTCCGACAACTGGGGCATGTTCTGTTATCTGCGCGATGTCGCCAGCGGCGACTTCTGGTCCTGCGCTTACCAGCCCACCTTGAAGAAGCCCGAGTCCTACGAGGCGATCTTCTCCGATGCACGTGCGGAGTTCCGCGTGCGCGAACGCGATTTCGTTGCGCATACCGAAATCGTGGTATCGCCCGAAGACGATATCGAGCTGCGCCGCATCCGCATCACCAATCGCGGACGCACGAAGCGAGTCATCGAAATCACCAGCTATGCCGAGGTGGTATTGGCGCCGCCGATGGCTGATGCAGTGCATCCGGCCTTCAGCAATTTGTTCGTGCAGACCGAATTGGTGCGTGCGCTGCAGGCCATCGTCTGCACGCGGCGCCCGCGCTCAAGCCAGGAACAGGCGCCATGGATGTGCCATCTGCTGGCCGTGCATGAAGCCGATATCGACGAGATCTCTTACGAAACCGATCGCGCCCGCTTCATCGGCCGTGGCCGTAGCGTCGCTTCGCCCCAGGTCATGGACGACGCCACCGATGCCTACCGCCGCCTTTCCGATAGCGAGGGCTCGGTGCTCGACCCGATCGTCGCCATCCGCTGCCGGATTACGCTGCAGCCCGAGCAATCGGCCCTGATCGACCTGGTCACCGGCATTGGCGACAGCCGCGATGCTTGCGTGCATCTCATGGAAAAGTACCGCGATCGGCACCTGGCCGACCGCGTGTTCGACCTGGCCTGGACCCATAGCCAGGTGCTGCTGCGCCAATTGAATGCAGGCCTGGCCGACGCGCAGCTGTATGAGCGCATGGCCACGTCCATCATCTACGCAAATGCTTCGTTGCGCGCCGACGCCAGCATTCTGCTGGCGAATCGGCGCGGTCAATCGGGCCTGTGGGGCCAAGCCATTTCCGGCGACTTGCCCATCGTGCTGCTGCACATCGCGGAACTGGCCAATATCGATCTGGTGCGTCAGCTGGTGCAGGCCCATGCGTACTGGCGGCTGAAAGGCCTGGCGGTCGATCTGGTGATATGGAACGAGGATCACGCCGGCTATCGACAGCAGCTGCAAGACCTGATCATGGGCCTGATCGCATCCGGCGTGGAGGCAAGCCTGCTGGATCGACCGGGCGGCATCTTCGTGCGGCCTGCGCAGCAGATTTCCCATGAGGATCGCATCCTGGTGCAGGCTGCCGCGCGCCTGATCATCGACGATAGCCGCGGCAGCCTGGCCGAGCAGGTCAATCGCCGGCGGGTGCGGGCCTCGCCGGTACTGTTCACGCCAACGGCGGCCCGGCTTCTATTCGCCGCGGACTCCGCCAATGTCGCGGCCGAACCGCCGGCGCCGCCGCTTTTGCTGCGCAATCCCTATGGCGGATTCAGCGCGGATGGCACCGAGTACGTCATTGCGCTCAAGGCAGGGCAGGTGACGCCGGCCCCCTGGGTCAACGTATTGGCGAATGCGCAGTTCGGCACCGTGGTATCCGAAAGCGGCAGCGCCTATACCTGGGGCGAGAACGCGCATGAGTTCCGGCTGACGCCCTGGCAGAACGATCCGGTGACCGACAGTTGCGGCGAGGCCATGTACTTGCGTGACGAGGAAACGGGCCACTACTGGTCGCCCACGCCGCTGCCACGCTGCGGCGAAGGCGCTTACGTGACGCGTCACGGCTTCGGTTACTCGGTGTTTGAACACACGGAAGAGGGCGTGAGCACCGAGTTGTGGGTTTACGTTTCGCTGGATTCGGCCGTCAAGCTGTCGGTGCTCAAGGTGCGCAACGTATCCGGACGCGCACGCCGCCTTTCCGCCACGGGCTATGTCGAATGGGTGTTGGGCGAGCTGCGCAGCCAGACGGCGATGCATGTCGTGACCGAATCCGATCCGGTGACCGGCGCATTGTTTGCACGCAACGCCTACAACACGGATTTTCCGGCCAGAGTGGCCTTCTTCGACGTCGACAACCCCGCCCGCACCGTCAGCTGCGATCGCAGCGAATTCCTGGGGCGCAATAACANCTTGCGGGCGCCGGCAGCCATGTCGCAGGCGCGTTTGTCGGGCCGGGTCGGNGCGGGCCTGGACCCTTGCGGCGCCATGCAGGTCGGCTTCGATCTTGACGATGGCGATGAACAGGAAATCATCTTCCGCCTCGGCATGGCCAGTGATACCAAGGCGGCAAGCACCATGGTGCAGCGATTCCGCGGCCGCGGTACCGCCGCCAATACGCTGGAGGCGGTGCGTATCCACTGGCGCTGGACACTCGGCAAGGTGCAAGTGCAGACCCCCGACCCGGCGATCAATGTTCTTGCCAATGGCTGGTTGATGTATCAGGTCCTCGCCTGCCGCTTCCTGGCGCGCGCCGGCTATTACCAATCAGGGGGAGCCTACGGGTTTCGCGATCAACTGCAGGATTCCATGGCGATGATGCATGCCTCGCCATACAGCGCACGCCAACATCTGCTGCTGTGTGCCGCGCACCAGTTCATCGACGGCGACGTGCAGCATTGGTGGCACCCGCCAGTGGATCGTGGCGTACGCACGCGTTGCTCGGATGACTATCTATGGCTGCCGCTGGCCGCCAGCCGCTACGTGCTCACCACGGGCGATCATGGCGTGCTCGATGAGATGGCAGGCTACCTCGAGGGGCGCCAGGTCGGGCTCGATGAAGAATCCTATTACGACCTGCCTGCCCATTCGGCTCTGCAGGAAACGCTCTACCAGCACTGCGTGCGCGCCATCGAACGCAGCATGCCGCGGGGTAGCCACGGGCTTCCGCTGATGGGCAGCGGGGACTGGAACGATGGCATGAACCGAGTNGGCGAGCATGGAAAGGGCGAGAGCGTCTGGCTTGGCTTNTTCCTCTGCGACGTGTTGCGCCAGTTCGCGCCGCTGGCGCGCCTGCATGGCGACGAGGCATTNGCAACGCGCTGCGAGGCCGAGGCGGCCACGCTGCGCGCCAACATCGAGCAACATGGCTGGGACGGCGCCTGGTACCGGCGCGCGTACTTCGACGATGGCACGCCATTGGGTTCGGCCACCAACGATGAGTGCCAGATCGATTCCATTGCGCAAAGCTGGTCGGTGCTGTCCGGNGCGGGCGATGCGCAACGCCAGCACCAGGCGATGGATTCGCTGGATCGGCACCTGGTGCGCCGGGACGTCGGATTGGTGCAACTGCTCGAGCCTCCATTCGATACNTCCTCGCTCGACCCGGGCTATATCAAGGGNTATGTGCCTGGCGTGCGGGAGAACGGGGGCCAGTACACCCACGCCGCAATCTGGGCGGCGATGGCGTTTGCCAAGTTGGGTGACAGCGCGCGCGCATGGGAACTGCTGCGAATGATCAATCCCATCAACCACTGCCTGACCGCCGAAGCCATGGATGTCTACAAGATCGAACCCTACGTGGTAGCCGCCGACGTCTACGGCGTCGCACCGCATGTCGGACGCGGTGGCTGGAGCTGGTATACCGGATCGGCGGGCTGGATGTATCGGCTGATCGTGGAGTCGCTGCTTGGCTTGCAACTGGAAGGCGAGCGCCTGCACATAAAGCCCGTACTGCCTTCGGCGTGGCGCTCGTTCACGATGAACTACCGGTTTCGCGAAACGGATTACCACATTGCCGTCCTGCAGGAAGAGGGCCTTGCGGCGGACGACCAAGTCAGCCTCGATGGCAAGCTGCAGATGGAGCAGGGCATCGCCCTGGTCGATGACGGCAAGGATCATCGCATTGAGATCCGGCGATGGTCCAAGCCACAGGGCCATGCCGGGGCCGGGATCACGCCATGATCATCCGCTGCTGGTGGAGTCGCCGCGCCCGCCGGCGGAGCAAGGACCGTCGGTGACCATCATCAAGCCTGCGCGCACCACTACCATACGAGTCGCCATGTCACCGAATACAGTCGTGCAGTCGATCGTCATCGCAACGAGACGGGAAGCCGTCTGGAAGGCCCTGGTGGATCCGCGGGTGGGAGAGAAATGGCGTATGGCCGATTTCAGGACCGACTGGGCGGTCGGTAGTTCGATCGAGATCGAAGCCATGATCGGCGACAGGCGCTATCGCGACAAAGGACGGGTGCTACGCATCGAGCCTCCCTCATTGCTGCAATATACCTACTGGTCACGCATCTCCGGGTTGCCGGATCAGCCACAGTCCTACTCGACGATCACGCTGCTTCTCGAGGCGCATGGAAACGAGACGGTGCTTACGGTGAAGCAAGAAGTGCCTCCGTCGCCACGTCGTCGCGGCAGGGGATGGGAGATCGGCCCGGAGTCCGGCCTGAAGCATGTCGAGTTTTATTGGTGGACGACGTTGCCGGTACTGAAATCCATAGTGGAAAGCGATCCATAGGCTGATGTCCTTCACCTAAGGATGCTCTGATTAATTCAGCGCATCCCAGAGCACGTATCCCGCACCCGCCACGATCGGAGTGCGTAGCGGGTGATGAGGCGATGCCAAACCCAACGTCGCCATCGGCATGACGTTGCTACTTCATCGCGACGATATCGGTTCCCGATTCGGGGACCAGATCGATTTTCCACAAGCCCCGGCGTTCGCCTTCCTCCAGCACGTCTTGTACGCAAGCGAGCTCGGGCGGCAGCTGATCCACGTGTTCAAAGAAGGCGATCTGGGCATTCAAGCCGGAAATCACCCACGCGTTATGGGATGTGGAATAGGTCGAATTCTCCCTCATCTCCTGTAACAGGAGACGCAAATAGTCATCGATGTACATCCGGCCCCCCTGATCACGTATCGCTAGCGGTCGCCGGCCCAGCGGGCCGCGTACCACGTGTTCCAGTGCATGATCGCGCTCCCCTTTCCGGTGTTTGGTGCGAATCCGGAAAGGAGAGCATGAGGGATATCTCAGCATGGGCTCGTCGAAGGCGAGTTGATCCATGTCATTTAGCTATGTTTTAGCCGCGCAGGAAAAAAAAAGATGGCTGCGCCGACGCAACGGGAGGGAAAGGTTACGTTGGCGCAGCCATCAAGACGCGGGAATGCGAGGCTTTACAATCCCCGCGGTACGGCCGGGTGGAACGTTCTTTACTTCGCCCAGGTCTGCGTCTTGGTTACAAGGGCGCGGAACTTTTCGAGGCGTTCCGGTGCATGGGGAGCAGGCTGCCCGAGCGTGTTTCGCAAGATTTCCCAACGCGGCCTCGTTTAGCCGTTTCGGTGCAATGGCGGGATTGTCGGGCTAGGGACTTATCCAACGGCCTCGGGGGAGGTCACCGATCGACGAAGTGCCGCTAACGGCGCGCTATCGTCAAAACGGATGATTCCTTCCTTTTCGGATATGCCTAATTGTTGTAGTGCGCCTTGGAGATCGACGAGCACGGGTCGGTCCTTGAGCGCGTCGTAAAGGGAGGCCATGGCATCGCTGCCGACGGCCGCATCACCGGTGTGGATCGCTTGCTCCACACTCCAAAAGGCCGTGTTGCCACCACTGGCGCGGTTGATCGCCCGCAGGGCGTCCTGCAGTCGATACCGGCCCTTGGAGTTCTTATAGATCGCTATTTCAGCGAGCAGCCAGTACATGGCGCCGCCCCAGTACGTGCGGCCCCAGGTATGCGTATGATCAAGCCCTTCATCGCCATCGCGTGGCTGCCCCTTGGGCATGTCCTCGACGGCCCAGCGCCATACTTCTTGCGGCGTGAGTTGCCCTGCTTGTGCGCGGGCAATGGGTTCCACGTAGGTCGCGTTGCCCTCCATGAACCACACGTTGCGCCGAGGGACCGTGGGGAGCGCCAGGTGAGTCATTTCGTGCACCATCACCCAGTCATCGCGCAAGGCGCCGTCGCTGACGTTTCGGCCCAGCGCGATATGTGTAACGGAACTGGGATGTCCCCATGTCGTGGCCCGACCAATCCGTTCGCCGTCGTTGAGCGTGACGAGCAAATCCCAACGCGCCACGGAAAAGTGTCCGAAGTAGGCGGCGATGGCCGCGGCGCTTCGGCGTATCCACATGTCTATCCGGTGTTTGTCCAGCGAGGAGGCCGTTCCCGCGACAGCGACGCTGATGGTTCCGCCGGCGAGAACGAAGCGAAGGTCGGTCGATTGCTTCACCCTGTCGTAAATGTCTTGCGGGTTCTCGTCGGATGGCGCAAAAGCGCGTGCGCGTGAAGAGGCGGTGAGCGCAAGGCCGCCGGCCCACTGCAGAAAACGTCGACGTTTCATCGTACCTCCGCGAACATCACCGTTTTTCTGCCTCAAAAAGAGAGGGGCCTTCATGAAGGTTCGTGCGCCGCAGGCCGATCGTTACATGACGAATGGCACACGGGACGTTGCCGTTCGCGCCCATGGTGTGGCGCAGCAAACGGCAACAAGAAAAAGAGACCCATGGTGCTCGTGCCGACATGCATCCGATGTGAGGCCGTTCTGTAACTTTCCCGGAAACCACGACGAACTCCCCCATGCCATCACGGCATCCATGTTTTCCTAATAGGAGTTGTTCCATGATCAAGCTCTCCAGTGGTACCAGTCTCGCCGCCGCCGCCGCATTCATTGCCTTTGCCAGCCTCACACAGGTGAGCCCGGCCCATGCATCACCGGCAGCAGGCGACAAGCTGCAGGCATGCTACGGCGTCAACGCATGTAAAGGGCAGTCCGATTGCAAATCGGGCGATCACGCTTGTAAAGGCCAGAATTCCTGCAAGGGCCAGGGTTTCAAGGACATGACGGCCAGCGCATGCGAGGCGGCCGGTGGCAGCTTGACCGCCCCGTCTAAGTGATCGTCAGAGCCCGGCTGCGCCCTACAGTCGGGCTCTCTTTTTTGGGAATTCACTATGCGTACGCACGATTTGCCCGCCTTCGAAGGATTCGGCCTGGGTTTGCGCCCGATGCATTACCAGGCGTTTCTCGACAGCCACGTCCCGGTCGATTTTGTCGAGGTGATTTCCGAGAATTTCATGGTGCAAGGAGGAAAGCCGCTAGCGGTTCTGGACGCCATGCGCGCGCAATATCCCGTCGCGATGCATGGCGTTTCCTTATCGATTGGTTCGGCCGACGGCCTGAAAGTCGATTATCTACGGCAATTGAAGGTGCTGGCCGAACGCATCGAGCCGCTTTGGGTTTCCGATCACTTGTGCTGGACAGGCGTGGAGGGATTCAACTCGCACGATCTGCTTCCACTCCCGTATACCGAGGAGGCAATGGATGTCGTCTGCGCGAACGTCAGCCAGGTGCAGGATTTCCTCGCGCGTCCGCTGCTTCTGGAAAACCCCTCCACATACCTTGGCTATTTGCAAGCCGACTACGACGAGCCTGCATTCCTGGCCGAATTGTGCAAGCGGGCAGGGTGTTACCTCCTGCTGGATGTCAACAATATTTACGTCAGTGGCGTCAACCAGGGCTTCGATCCTTTGCGCTATCTATCGGCCATTCCCACAGATTGCGTCAGGCAGATGCATTTGGCCGGCCACAGCCGGGGAACGCATCGCCTTATCGATACGCACGATCAGCCCGTGCCCAACGCGGTGTGGTCGGTCTATCGCGCGGCGTGTGAGCGATTTGGCCCGGTTGCGAGCATGATCGAGCGCGACGACAACATTCCTCCCTTGCATGAATTGCTCGAAGAGCTGGACATCGCACGGTCGGTCGCCTTCGCCGCGCGGCAGTCGGAGGCGTGTCCCGTATGAGCCTCCTGGACATGCAGCGGCAGTTTCGCGCCTTTTTGGTGGACGGCCCCAACGTCCTGCACCAGTTCGTTCCGGAGCATGCTTCGCCGGGCCTGGCGGTTTACCATCACGCCTATCGTGCGCAACTGGCAGAGTGCATGCGTGAAACCTTCGAACGTACGTGGGCGTGGCTGGGCGACGATGCCTTTCATCATGCTGTGCACCGCTACATCGAGACCCACCCGCCGGACAGTTGGACCATCAGCGACTACGGCGCGCACTTCACAGCGATGCTGGATACGCTCCACCCCGATAGCCCTGAAGTCGGGGAATTGGCGTTGCTGGATTGGTCGTTGCGTCGTGCATTCGATGGCCCGGATGGCACCGCAATGACCGTCGAAGCCATGGCCGGGGAGATTGACTGGGACCACGCCAGGATTCGCTTCGTACCCACGCTGCGGCTATTTGATGTAGGCAGCAATTGCGGCGCGCTGTGGTCCGCGATGGCTGCCGATAAGGTGCCCCCCGCCGTGGAGTACTTTGCCGATATGGCGGCTATCCGCGTGTGGCGAGAAGGGCATCGTTGCCGTTTTCAAACCATTGATGCGTTCGAGATGCGCGCGTTCATGTATGTGACGAACGGCGCTTCGTTTGCCGAACTCTGCGACCACCTCGCGCACGTGCTTGGTGCGCATCGAGGCGCCGCCGCAGCGGGGGAATGGCTGGCGACGTGGGTGCGCGACGGGCTCGTGGCGGCCATCGAGTGATCGAGCGTCAACCCGTCGCCTGTCGTCACGCCCATTGCACGGATGCGAGAGATCGTTGCGTGGCCGCGAAAGCAGTCCTTCGCCTTTTGCCCATTCCACATTGTGTCGCTGACTCACGAGAGGCTTTCGATGATCCTGTTCTACTACCATCCCACGCCCAATCCGGCAAAGGTCGCCCTGTTCCTCGCCGAAAGTGGCCTTCCTTTTACCTTGGTCAAAGTCGAAACGCGTCGCGGACAGCAGCATTCGCCTGCGTTTCGCAGCGTCAATCCCAATGGGAAGGTGCCGGCGATCATCGACACGGACGGCCCGAACGGTGTATCGACGCGCGTTTTCGATTCCACCGCCATACTGATCTACCTTGCCGAGAAAACAGGGCGGTTTCTCGGTGCCGCCCACGACCGGCCCGAACTCCTTTCATGGCTGGCGTTCATCGGTACGGGACTCGGCCCCTTTTCCGGGCAAGCGGTCCACTTTCAACGCATGGCGCCCGAGAAGCCGGCTTACGCGGTCAATCGCTATCGCCGCGAGGCAGAGCGGCATTACGAAGTGCTTGACGAGCACCTCAAGGGCCGCCAGTACATCGTAGGCGAGGAGTACACCATTGCCGACATGTCCGCCTGGGGATGGATCGATCGCGCAGCCTTCGTCTTTCCCGGCGTCGAGCAGCCACTGAGCCCCTATCCGCACATCAAGCAGTGGTTCGAACGCATCAATGCGCGACCCGCGGTGGCGCAGGCGCGTGACATTGGCAAGGGCGAATCGTTTGTGCAAGAACTGGATGAAGAGGCGTTGCGTGCTCTTTTTCCGTCAAACTATGCAAAGCAGCCGTAAGCACAATGGCGCCAACTCAAGCCGATATAGTCCATCGCGCCGCTGCTCGGCGCCCTCTCTTCGTCCTTTATCAACGACGGGGGAGAGAGGGATTCTTGTCGAGTGTGCGTGCTGCGGTGCGTTGGCGGTGAGCGCATGCGACTGCGTAGGCAGGATGCCGAAGCGAACATTCGCGTGCCACCAATGCCCCGCCGGCTATTCCAAAATTACGCTGGTTCGAATTGGGCGTGATGGAATGGGTATTCGCCATATCACCGTGGCACCCATTGGCCAAAGCGCGTGAGCCGTTGCAGCAAGAGCAATTGCTACCGCATCGCGCAGTGGTGGTGGCCGATACTTCGCGCTCCATCGAGAACCGCGGATACGGTTGGCTGGCCGGTCAGCAGATACTCGCAGTAGCAAGCATGCAGGCCAAGATCCGAGCGCATTGCGATGAACTCGGTATTGGTTGGTTGCCGCGTCGACGCGTGCAGTCGCTATTGAAAAATGGAAAGCTTGTGGAAAAGCGCGTCGCCGATGCACGCGAACCCAATGTGCTTTATGTGGCGTGGCGAAATGACCACATGGGGCGCGCACTCGAATGGTGGCTCTCGCAACTGAGGCAGACACGCTTGGCGCGGCGTCTTGTTAACGGAGTCGACGCGGCGGCATGACGTCACTGCATGACGTCACTGCATGGCGATGCAAGTTCCGGCAAATAATAAGCTCACGCACAAGGCCCCGCCGATGGATTACCCGCGCCCGCTCAGATACCGGCGTACCACTCGTAACCCTGGTCTTCCCAGTAGCCGCCCTTGCCGTCGCCGATTGCATCGAAGGATTTGACCACTTCGATGCGGCGCAGGTATTTCGCTTGCTTGTAGCCAAGTTGCCGGCCCACGCGCAGGCGCAAGGGCGCACCATTGGGCACCGG
>JGI25157J39369_1000649_pt1 | contig 19381 bp, 22 predicted proteins | sample AraplaCL_Col_mCL_FD_39369 | JGI IMG/M metagenome (IMG submission 39369)
AACCTACACTCTGTCGCCAGAAGCGGATTTTGAGTCCGCCGCGTCTACCATTCCGCCACACCGGCAAGTGCGAACGCCTATTATGCCGGTTTCAATTCACCGGGTCGAGACTCAGCTGGCGGTCCTGGCGTTCGTAGCAGCGGTCGCCGTCCTTGGGCTGGAACACCGCGCAGTGGGTCATGTTGCCGGAGTAGATGTGCAGGCTTACTGCGATGGCGTCATCGCTGGGGTTGCGGATGGTGTGGTACTCGTGCGGCGGGATCAGGCTGCCGGCGGAGCCCGGGCCGGCCTGGATGGAACCGACCGGCTGGAAGCGGTAGGTGCCATCCTGGTCGTCGGCGGGCAGGCGCTCGTACTGGACCACCTCCAGCGCGCCGCTGCAGACGCCTTCCACGCACCACATGCCGCAATGGTCGTGGATGGGGGTGCCCTGGCCGGGGCCCCAGGTCATGGCGACCACGCAATAGCCGTATTCGTCGCTGTGGTACAGCTCGCGGCGGGCATAGCGGTTTTCGGCGGTTTCGAAGACGCAGGCGGGCAGCACGATTTCCTGGCTCTGGATCAACTTGCACAGGCTGTTGCGCAGGCTGTCGGTGATGGCAGGCGTGGAGGCCTTGGCGACAGCCGTGTCGATCGCCTGAATGAGTTTCCGACAGCCGGGGAATTCGGTGGTGAGCATCGATGGTCTCGATCAATCTGAAAGGCTTGCCACCCATGCAGGCCGGGCCTTGACGCCGGCTTGAAGCTTCTCTGCTAGCCTTTCCCTGAATTGCCGAGGGGGAGCGTCACATGGGTGTGATGGTGATTGTAGCGTACCGTCCGAAACCGGGGTGCGCAGAGGAGCTTGAGGCCCTGGTTCGCGAGCACGTGCCATGCCTGCGCACGCTGGGATTGGTCACCGACCGGCCCGCCCAGGCGATGCGCGGCTTGGATGGCATCATCGTCGAGGTGTTCGAGTGGAAGGATGGCGCCATCGAGGAGGCCCACACCAGCGCGCGCGTGGTTGACCTGTGGGAGCGTTTTGCCGCCGTCTGCGAATACGTGCCGCTGCGCGAGCTGCCGGAGGCGGAGAAGATGTTCGCCGAGTTCAGGTCGCTGGAATTCCCGCTTGAGGCGCACTTCCCGACGCCATTACAGGCGTGAGAGAAATCCGCCGATCGCGCGGCTGTAGTTCTCGATATCCACCAGGAAGGCATCGTGGCCCTGGGGTGAATCCAGCGCCACGAATTCCACCTTGGCGCCGGCCGCTTCCAGGCCTTCGGCGATCTGTGCCTGCTGTTCCAGCGGAAACAGGATGTCGGTGCTGACGCCGATCACCAGCACCTGCTCGATGCGNATGCGCTTCAAGCCTTCCAGCACGCTGCCGTTGCCGTACTCGGCGATGTCGAACCAGTCGCTGGCGCGCGAAAGATACAGATAACTGTTGGGATCGAAGGTGCGCACAAAGCGCCGCGCATGGCCTTCCAGGTAAGACTCCACCTGGAATTCGACGCCGAACGGCTCCTCTTCGCGCTGCTCGGGATCGAGCCGGATGCGCGCGAAGCGGCCGTTCCATTCCATCGCGGAACGGTAGGTGATCACGCCAAGCTTGCGCGCGATGCTCATGCCGATGTCCGGATAGCGCTCGTTGTCGTAATGGCCGCCATTCCAGTTTGCGTCCAGCCGGATGGCTTCGCGTTGCAGCGAGCGGATGGCGATGGCGAAGGGTTGCGCTTGCGGCGCGGTGTCCACGCTGATGTGCGCACGCACGCTGCCGGGGTGCAGCACCATGTAGCCGAGCGCGCTCATGCCGCCCATCGAGCAGCCGATCAGGCAGGCGAGCTGCCCGATGCCCAGGCTGTCGACCAGCGCATGGGCGGCATTGGCCACGTCTTCCAGCGAAAGGTCGGGAAAGCTGAGCCGATATGGCTGGCCGGTCGCCGGATCGATGGACGCCGGGCAGGTGGAGCCTTTGTCGCTGCCCAGCGAATTCACGCAGATCACGAACCAGCGGTCGGTATCGATCGCCTTGCCNGGGCCGAGCATGTCTTCCCACCAGCCGTGCGAAGGGTCCTGCGCGTTGGACGCGGCATGCGCGCTNGGCGACAGGCCGGTAAGGATCANCACGGCGTTGTCGCGCGCGGCGTTCAAGCTGCCCCAGGTTTCGTAGGCAATGTGTGCGTGGTGCAAGCTGCCGCCGCGTTTCATGGCGAACGGGGAGGGCAGGCTNAAGTATTGGCGTGCGTCGCTCATGGCTGCCTGCGGAGTGGTTCGAACGGCGTGTTGTACTGGATTCGGGCCTGCGCCGGCATGACGATCAGGACATCAGACAGCACGAAAGTGCATAAACCCTAACCGATTTTCAATCATGCACTTTGTCGATGACGACTTGCACCGGCGTCCTGCTGTCCACATCGACCGTGCCGCCGTCGCCTTCCAGGTCCCCCGCCTGCGGCATGGCATTGCCGCGATGGCTGATGCGCGCGCCGATCACCACGCGCGGCACCGAGGAGAGTTTCTTCGATGGCAGCATGCTCATGGCGTCGGTCAGCGTGACGGTGGTGGGCAATCGGCTGGCATCGAGGCGCGCTACGGCCAGCGGCATGGGCGGGCCGTTTTCCGCGCGGGCGTAGACGAACAGCGTATCGCCGGCGGCGAGCTTGGCCTTGAGTGCGGGCGCCACGCTCACGTTTACCTGCAGGGCAGGCCCGGAAGACGGGAGCGTCGCCACGCTTGAGGAAGCCGCTGGCGCGCCGGCGCGCGCGTCCGCCATGGCGATCTGCTGCGCAACCGCCTGGGCGACGGTGGAACCTACCTGCAGCATGGGCTGCAGGGTGCGCCAGGTGGATGCGGCTTCGGCAAAGCGGCCTTGCTGGAAATCGCTGATGCCGAGCAGCCANAGTCCGCGCTGGTTGTCGGGTTCCAGTTGCACGNCACGTTCCAGCAGTGCGCGCCCGCGATCGCTGATGTGGTGGTCCGGGCGTGCGGTGGAATCGGCCTGCGCCCAGCCGACCATCGCCGTGGTGTTGTCCGNCTTGAGCTTCAGCACCTGTTCGTAGGCGTCGCGCGCCTGCTCCGGCTGCTGCATGTCCATGTCGGCCTGCGCCAGCAGCAGCCAGCCTTGCACGTCGTTCGGCTGCGCGGCCAGGTGTGTACGCAGTTCGTCCAGCGCCTTGTTGACGTCGGTAACCGTCTGCGCCTGGCTGGGCACGCCATTGAGCGCAACCGGCGTGCCGATGCGCCAGTACAGCAGCGCCGCTCCGATCGGAACGACCAGCGCGATGCCCAGCATCAGCACGAACAGGCTGCGCGGGCGGCCTGCCTGGCGNCCATGCCGCAGCAGCGGCAGCAACAGCAAGGCCAGCGCCACAGCGATCATCACTGCGGCGGCCATGTAGAAAAGCGGTTTCACCAATCGTCCCCGTTCTCGGTGGGTGCAGCGGCGGCTGGGGCGCCGGACCGGCTGCGTTTGCGGATAGTGTTGGCAACCACCAGGGCGCCGGCGATCAGGATCAATAGCGGGCCGAACCACAAGAGCCAGGTGCGGTGATTGACCGGCGGGTCGTACAACACGAAGTCGGAATAGCGGTCGACCAGGTATTGCTTGATCTGCGCGTCGCTCTGGCCCTGCTGCATCAGCTCGAACACCTTGTGGCGCAGGTCGCGCGCGAAGTCGGCGTTGGAGTCGGCCAGGTTTTCGTCCTGGCAGACCAGACAGCGCAGTTCGCTGGTGAGATGCTGGAAGCGCAGTTCTTCGGCGTGGTCGCGGAAGGGGAGCGGGTCGATGGCTTGCGCCGCCGCGATCCCGGCGAGGCTGACGAGCAACAGCAGAACGGACGCGCGCAGGCGTTTCAGCATTACGGCGCCTCCTTCTGCAACGCCTCGATCGCCGGCTTGAGCTGCTGCGCAATCACCGCCGGCGTCAACGGGCCGATGCGCTTGTAGCGGATCACGCCCTTGCCGTCGATCAGAAAGGTTTCCGGCGCACCATACACGCCGAAGTCGATCGCGGTATGGCCGCTGCTGTCGGCCATCACCATGTCGTAGGGATTGCCGTGTTGCGCCAGCCACGCTTTCGCGTCCTGGGGGTCGTCCTTGTAGTCGTAGCCGATCAGCGGAACGCCGAGGTTTTTCGACTCGGCCATCAGCACCGGATGCTCTTCGCCGCAGGCGAAGCACCAACTGGCGAACACGTTCACCAGGTAAGGCTTGCCCAGCATCGATTGCTTGCTCACCGTCCTGGCCGGCGTGTCCAGCATGGGCAGCGCAAAGTCGGGCGCCGGCTTGTTGATCAGCGGCGAAGGCACGGCGGTGGGATCGTGCGCGCTGTTCCACCAAATNCCGAAGCCGAGCAGCGCCGCCAGCAGCATGAACGCGAAGAACGGCAGCAAGCGGCTCATGCCTGCGATTCCTGCAGCGTAGCGGTGACGGTCTGCGCGGCTTCCACTTCGCGCTTCACGCGGAAGCGGCGATCGGCGGCGCTGACGAAACCGCCCAGCATCATGAACAGGCCGCCCGCCCAGATCCAGCGCACGAACGGCTTGGTATACAGCCGCAAAGCCCACGCGCCGGCCACGTGGTTCGGGTCCATCGGCTCGCCCAAGGCCACGTAGATGTCGCGGGTAATGCCCGGATCGATGGCCGAGGTGGTCTGTACCTGTTCGCGCGTATAGGTGCGTTTCTGCGGATGCATGACAGCTACCGGCGCGCCGTTGCGTGTCACGGTCACCACGCCTTGTTCGGCGGTCCAATTCGGGCCGGTGGTTTCGCTTACGCCGTCGAAACGAAATTCATAGCCGCCGACGGTGGCGATTTGGCCAGGCGACAGGCGTACGTCGCGCGTTACGCTCAGCGACTCGGACAGCATCACGCCGATCAGGAATACCGCCACGCCGAAGTGCGCCAGCAGCATGCCGGCCATCTCGGCCGGATAGCGGCGCCCGCGCGCCATCTCGCGCCAGCGCTTGACGATATACAGCACCACGCCCATGCCCACCCACGCGGCGCCAGCCACACCGGCGATGGCCTTCAGCTGGCCTTGCACAAAGAATGCCGCGATCACCNCGCAGGCCACCGCGGCCATGGCGGCGCGCACCAGCACTTGCTTGAGCACGGGCGCTTCGCTATTGCCCCAGCGCAGGTAGGGGCCGAACGGCAGCAGCAGCACCACCGGCAGCATCAGCAAGGGAAACAGCAGACCGAAGTAGGGCGGCCCGACCGAGATCTTGCCCAGGTTCAAGGCATCGCCCAGCAGCGGGAACAGCGTGCCGAGCATCACCATGGCGGCGGCCACGGTGAACATCAGGTTGCCGATCAGGATCGCGCTTTCGCGCGAGACCAGCGCAAACGCCTTGCCGCCCGCCACCTTGGGCGCGCGCAGCGCATACAGCAGCAGGGAGCCGCCGACCACCACGGCGAGAAAGCCGAGGATGAAGGTGCCGCGGCGCGGATCGGAGGCGAACGCGTGCACCGAAGTGAGAATGCCCGAACGCACCAAAAACGTGCCCAGCAGCGACAGCGAGAAGGCGAACAGCGACAGCAGGATCGTCCACGCACGTAGCGTGCCGCGTTTCTCCGTGACCGCCTGCGCATGGATCAGCGCCACACCCACCAGCCACGGCATGAAGCTGGCGTTCTCCACCGGATCCCAGAACCACCAGCCGCCCCAGCCCAGTTCGGCATAGGCCCACCAGCTGCCGGCGACGATGCCGCAGGAAAGAAATCCCCACGCGGCATTGGTCCACGGCCGCGCCCAGCGCACCCAGCTTTGTTCCATGGAGCCGCCAAGCAGGGCGGCAATGGAAAACGCGAACGCTACCGAGAAGCCCACATAGCCCATGTACAGTACGGGCGGGTGGAAGGTCATGCCGGGGTCCTGCAGCACCGGGTTGAGGTCCGCGCCATCCNGCGGCATCGGCAGCAGGCGCGCGAAGGGGTTGGAGGTGAACAGGATGAAGCACAGGAACCCGGTCGAGATGATGCCGAGCACGGCGAGCACGCGCGCCAGGAACGCATCCGGCAGCCGGCGGCTGAACAGCGTGAGCGCCACGGTCCAGACATTGAGGATCAGCACCCACAACAACATCGAGCCTTCGTGCGCGCCCCACACCGCGGCGATGCGGTAATACCAGGGCAGTTGCAGGTTGGAATTGTCGGCCACGTACTGCACCGAAAAATCAAATCGCAGAAACGCCGCGACCAGAATCGCGAACGCCAGCGCCACGAACACTGCTTGCCCGGTCGCGGCCGGACGCGCCACCGCCATCAACGCGCGATTGCCGCGCCATGCGCCGAGCAACGGCAGCACGCTCTGCGCCAGCGCGAGAAACAACGCAAGAATGAGTGCGAGCTGGCCGAGTTCGGGAGTCATGGCTGCGGCTTGTCCTGATTGGCGGATTCGTCGATGTGCTTGCCGGCATGCGCCTTGGCCATTGCATCCTTCAGCTCTTTCGGCATGTAGGTCTCGTCGTGCTTGGCCAACACTTCGGTAGCGATGAAGCGGGCGCCATCCATGTGGCCGGTGGCGATCACCGATTGGTTCTCGCGGAACAGGTCGGGCAGGATGCCGTTGTATTCCACCGGCATCGCGCCGCTTGCATCCACCACGGTGAAGGTGACCTTCAGCGAATCGCTGCTGCGCTGGATCGANCCGGCCTTGACCATGCCGCCGAGGCGGAAGGTCTTGTAGGTNGCCGCTTCTCCTGCCTGTACCTGGCTCGGCGTGAACAGATAATTCATGTTCTGCTGTAGCGCGTAGACNACCAGGGCCGCCGCCACGATCACGGCAGCGAGGATGGCGAGGATGATGGTTAGCCGGCGTTGACGCGTGGGGTTCATGGATACGCTTAGGTTGAAGCTGCAGAAGGTCGGTTCGTGCGCTCTTTGCGCGCATCCTGCCGCGCCATGCGTGCGCGCAATTCGCGCAACAGCCGGCGACGGCGGAGCAGTGGCGCGAGCCAGTCGATCAGCAGCACGATGAAGAACACGCCATAGGCCGGCCACACGTAGATCGCATAGCCGCCCATGGCAAGGAAAGATTGCAGCGATGCGGCGTTCATCCGCGCACCTCCTGCTCCGCAATCTGCCGCACCCAATCCTTGCCGCCTTCCAGCGCCAGCAGGTCGGAACGCACGCGGCCGCACAGGCTGGCGAGGTAATACAGCTTGGTGGCGATCATCATGGTGAGCAGCGGCCATATCATCGACGGCGCGATGGTGGACGGGCCAAGCAGCTTGATGGTGGAGCCCTGGTGCAAGGTATTCCACCAGTTCACCGAGAAATGCACGATCGGCACGTTGACGATGCCGATCAGGGCGAGAAACGCCGCCGTGCGCGCGCCCTGGCGGCGATCCTCGAACGAGTGATGGAGCGCGATCACGCCCAGGTACAGGAACAGCAGCACCAGTTCGGAGGTGAGCCGTGCATCCCAGGTCCACCACGTGCCCCACATGCGCACGCCCCACAGCGAACCGGTGACCAGGGTGATGAAGGTGAACGCCGCGCCGATCGGCGCCGAGGCCATCGCCACCACTTCGGCCAGCTTGATGCGCCATACCAGCGCGATGAAGGCGGCGGCACCCATNACGCCGTAGATGAACAGGCTCATCCAGGCGCAGGGCACGTGGATGAAGATGATGCGGTAATCGTCGCCCTGCTGGTAATCCGGCGGCGCCAGCACCAGGCCGCCGTACAGCGCGACCAGGCCGAGCAGCAGGGCCAGCGCCATCGCCCATGGTCGCAGCCTGCCGGCAACGCGGTAGAACACCGGCGGCGAGCTGAGCTTGTGCAACCACAGGGGGATCCAGTTGGCCATTGCTACGAATCCAGTGCGATGCGGAGAGCGGCNGCGCAAGCGAGCGGGGCGAGCACCACGGCCATNACCAGCGCCGCACCCAGCCATGCGATGGGCGCGGTCCACGGCAGGCCTTCCTGGGCGGCTGCCAAGGCTCCTGCGGCGAAGATCACCACCGGCACGCAGAGCGGCAGCAGCATCAAGGCCAGCAGCATACCAGAGCGCCGCGTGCCGGCCGTCAGGGCGACCAGGATGCCGCCCAGCAGGCTCAGCAGCGGGGTGGCGAGCAGTAGCGCCGTTAGCAACACGGGCATCACCGCGGCCGGCAGATGCAGCATGCCCGCCAGCAGCGGCGCCACCACGATCAACGGCAGCGCGGTGGCCAGCCAATGCGCGAGGATTTTCATGCCCAGCATCAGCGCCAGCGGTTGCGGCGCCAGCATCAGCTGTTCGAGCGAACCGTCTTCGATATCGCTGCGGAACATCGCATCCAAGGCCAGCAGCATGGCCAGCAATACCGTCACCAGCACCACGCCGCCGGCGATGCGCTTGAGCAAGGCGCTTTCCGGTCCCAGTGCGAAGGGAAACAGCGAGGTGACGATCAACGCATACAGCACGGGCAACACCATGTCGCCGCGCTGGCGCCAGGCCAGCGTGAGGTCGCGGCGCAATACCGCGGCACAAGCATGAGCAAGACCCGGGCGCCGCGCATCAAGCATGCAAGCGGATCCGCTGCGGCTCGCCGCCATGGAACTGCACGGCGCCATGGCTGGTCACCAGGGCCGCACCGCCGTGCGCGATATGCGCTTCCAGCAAGGCATCCACCAGTTCGATGCCGGTGCGATCCAGGTTGGCGTAGGGTTCGTCCAGCAGCCATAGCGTGGCGGGAATCAGCAGCAAGCGCGCCAGCGCCACGCGCTTCTTCTGGCCGGCGGATAGTTTGCGTACGGGTTCATCTTCGTATCCGGTCAATCCAACCTGGGTGAGTGCGCCATCGATGCCGCTCTGGTTGCGATGGCCGTGCAGGCCGATGGTGAACGCCAGGTTTTCCCGCGCGCTCAGTTCCGCCTTCAGGCCAAGGTGGTGACCAAGAAATACCACTTCGCCGCTGCAGCGGTTCCAGGTGAGCGGCGCGCCGCGCCACAGCAGTTCGCCTTCCTCCGCGCGCAGCAAGCCGGTGAGGATGCGCATCAGGGTGGTCTTGCCGCTGCCGTTGTCGCCTTCGATCAGCATCAGTTCGCCGGCATGCAGGTGGAAATCCAGCGGGCCGAACACGGGTTCGTCCTGGCGCTGGAAGGCGAGGGCGCGGGCTTCGAGCAAAGGGGTATGGGAAGTCATCGCCGGCATTGTGCGGATGACTTATCCGGCTTGTCCACGCGGCGGCTCGCCGCTGGCCAGCCGCAGCCGGGCGTAGCCACTGGCCAAGCCATGGACGTAGGCGTTTTGCTGGAATTGCTGCGCCAGCGCATCGGTTTCCGCCAGCGCCGGGCCGACCACGAAAAAACTGGGTTCGCGCCAATCCGCGCCCACGCCGATGGCGGGGCGGATGGCCACCGTGGATGGCAGCTGGCGCAGGGTGTCGAGCAGGCGGTGCTGCGCAGCATGGTTTTGTGCGCGTGGCCGTACCTGCGAGTAAGGGTTCCACGCGGTGATGAAGGCCCAGCTGTGCGGACCGATCCACGCGCGCAAGGGTTCGGGCACCGGCGCGTCCACCTGGATGGACACGAAACCGCCCCGCGCCAGGCGCACACGGTAATCCGTGCTGCAGTAGGCGGTGATCAGCGCGCTATCCATGGTGCAGCGGCGGCAATGGCGGCAGGGTGGCGCGCAGCGCGTTCACCGCGGCATCCAATGGCACGTTNTCAACCTCGGTGGCGCCGCGCAGCAACTGCTCCAGCAGCATGTCCTGCGCGCGCCCGCGTTCGTATGCATANGCGTACGGCAGGTGGGTGAAGGTGACCATGCGGTAGCGCGCCATGAAATGCTGCGGCGCGCGTTCGGCCAGGCGCGCGCCGAGTTCGCGCTTGGCGAGGTAGTGCGGATCGGCGACCGAGTCGCGCATCTCGATGTAGTTCTCCAGCGCCATCGCCGCGATCGCGTCGGCATTGGGTTTGCGGATGCGCTGGAATTCGGCGAAGGCGTCGGCGGTATCGCGGCCCGATTCGGCCAGCAGGTCGGCGAGCGTCACGGTGTCTTCGAAGCCACAATTCATGCCCTGGCCGTGGAACGGCACGATGGCGTGCGCCGCATCGCCGATCAGCAGGGCGCGGCCGTCGATGTGCCAGCGGTCCAGATAGAGCGTGGAAAGCGTGCCGACCGGGTGACTGTCGTAATCCTCGGCAAACTGCGGGATCAGCGGCAACAGGTCGGGAAAATCCTGACGAAAGAATGCACCGGCCGCCGCGGCATCGGGCAGCGTNTCGAAACTGGGATGCGGGCCATGCGCGGGCAGGAACAGCGTCACGGTGAAGCTGCCTTCCGTGTTCGGCAGCGCGATGCACATGTAGCCGCCGCGCGGCCAGATGTGCAGGGCGTGCGGTTCGATCGCAAAGCGGTTCTCGATGGCGGCGGGCGGAATTTCAAGTTCCTTGTAGCCATGGCCCAAGGGTTCGACGCGCTGGCCGAGGGGCANGTAATCGTTCATCGCGGCACGCAGCGCGGAGCCGGCACCGTCGGCGCCGATCAGCACGGAGGCATCNTGCTGGCGGNGTGTGCCGGCTTCGTCGACTAGGCTGATGCGTTGCGCGTCGAGATCGGCGGCTGCAAGGCTTTCGCCAAAGTGAAAGGTGGCGCCTGCGGCCTCCGCCGCATCGAGCAACAGCATGTTCAACCCGCCGCGCGAGACCGACCAGATCACTTCGCTGTCGTCCACGCCATAGCGCTGCAACCCGGAGGTGCCCTGCANTGGATGCACCATGCGTCCGCGCATCATCACGGCGCGTTGCAATACGTCGTCGGCAAGCCCCGCGGTACGCAACGCCTGCAAGCCGCGCTCGGCCAGCGCGAGGTTGATCGAACGGCCGCCGACGAAGCCGGCGCGGCGCGGATCAGGGCGTTTTTCGAAGACTTCTACGGCAAACCCGCGCCTGGCCAGCAGCTGGGCCAGCAAAGCACCGACCAGGCCGCCGCCAATCAGGGTGATGGTTTGTTGCGTCATGCTGCGCGCCGCAAGTGGGAACGCGACAATGTTCCGCAACTGGGCATTTCATGCAAGCCGGTGACAGCCAGGCNGCAANGGCACCACTCAGAAACTCATGAAATAGCCGCCATTCACCGGCAGGTTTGCNCCGGTGATGTAATCGGCATCATCCGCGGTAAGAAACACGACGGCACGGGCGATGTCGCCGGGCGTGCCGAGCCTGCCCACCGGAATGTCGGAGATGATCCGTTGCCGGATCTCCTGCGGCACGGCCGCCACCATNGGCGTATCGCAATAGCCGGGCGAAACCGTATTGACCGTAACGCCCTTGCGTGCCGTCTCGCGCGCCAGCGCCATGCTGAAACCATGCACGCCGGCCTTGGCGGCGGAGTAGTTGGTTTGCCCGAACTGGCCGGTCTGGCCATTCACGGAACTGAGGTTGACGATGCGGCCGAAACCGCGCGTCGTCATGCCTTCGACCACCTGGCGGCAGGTGTTGAACACGCCATCGAGGTTGACGCGCATCAGTTCGTGCCAATGCTGCGGATCCATCTTGCGCAAGCTGGTGTCGCGCGTGATGCCGGCGGCGTTCACCAGGATGTCGACCGGGCCGATGTTGCGCTCGACGTGTTCGACGAGCGAGCCGCAGGCCTTGAAATCGCTGACGTCGCAGGGCTCGAAACGGATGGCGCCGTTGCAGGACGCAATATGTTCGCGAAAGGCTTCAATACGATCGCTGCGGGTGGCCAGGTCCACCGCCACCACCATGCGCCCGACGTGTGCCAGTTGCAGGCAGATCTCGGTGCCGATGCCGCCAATGCCGCCGGTGACCAGGGCGACGCGCGGGCCGGACTTTGACAAGCTCATGACGGATTTCCTTCGGCGCATGCCGCGCGGCAGCACGTGCTGTGCCGCAGCGGCCCGATGCGCCCGGGCAACGCGAGGCTAGGGTTTCTTGGTGGTGCCGCCGCGGCCGGCCTGACCCGGTGGGGTCGTCACCTGCGTGGCGGCATCCAGGAACCCGCGCTGCATGTTCTTCCAGGCATCCATGTTGCGCTCGGTCAGCTCGTTGAGCAGCGACCAGGGGGTTTGCCCCATCAGGCTGTTGAGCTGGGTGCGGAACTGCTGCTGCTGGTCGAGGAACACTTGCAGGCTGCGCTCCAGGTACGGCCCCATGAATCCCTGCAGGGAATCGCCGTAGAAGCGGATGATGTGGCTCAGCAGCTGGGGCGACAGCATCGGCTGGCCCTTCTCTTCGTGCTCGGAAATGATCTGCAGCAGCACGGAGCGGGTCAGGTCCTCGCCGCTTTTGGCGTCGCGGACTTCGAAGGTTTCACCATCCAGAACCAGCTGGCGGACTTCTTCCAGCGTGATGTAGCTGGAGATNTCCGTATCGTAGAGCCGACGGTTCGGGTACTTCTTGATGATGCGGATTGTTTGTGCCATGCACACAAACTAGCAGAAGGTATTGCGTCGCACCAGTCAGCGTTCGCCTATTTATGCTGCACGATGGGGTGCAGCAATCAGTGCCCCGCCGCACCGCCCCCCGCGCTGCCGAACGGCGGGCGCGCGAACCAGAGCACGGGCAGCAGTGCGATGAACAGAATGGCGCAGCCGTAGAAAATGTCGTTAACCGCCAGGGTATAGCCCTCCCGGTTGATGATTTGATCGATATAAGCGATGCGCTGGGTCGCCCCGAAACCCANCTGCGAAAGCTGCTGCAGATAGTGTGCAGCACCGGGCTGGGCCGGATTAACGTACTCGGTAAGGCTGGCGTGGTGAGAAATGGCCCGATGCTGCCAGAGTGTCACCATCACCGCCGTGGATACGCTCGAGCCGAGTGTACGGAAGAAGTTGGAAAGCCCTGATGCACTGGCGATTTCCGAAGCAGGCAGGCCGGAGAGATAGATCTGGTTGAGCGGAATGAAGAAGCAGGGAATCGCCAGCCCCATCACGAAGCGCGGCACTACCAGCGTGGCGAAGGACGCGCTGCTGTCGAAGGTGGAAAACCAGTACGAGGTCGCGGCGAACACGATGAACGACCAGCTCACCAGTAAACGCAGGTCGACCTTGTTCATGTTCCGCCCGACGATCGGCGAGAGCAGGAAGGCCAGTACACCCACCGGTGCGGCCGCCAGCCCGGCCCAAGTAGCGGTGTAGCCCAGCGTGGTCTGCAGCCACAGCGGAAATACNACGTTGATGCCGAAGAAGGCGAACATGCCCAGCGAAAGGCTGAGCACGCCCACGGTGAAATTGCGCTGCTTGAACAGGCTCAGATCGATCACCGGGTGTCTGGCGTGGATTTCCCATACCACCAGGAAGGTGAGGCATACCAGTGCGATCAGGCCCAGCGCGAGGATCAGCGGCGACGCGAACCAGTCATGGTCGTTGCCGTTGTCCAGCATGAACTGCAGGCAGCCCACGCCGGCCACCAGCAGCACCAGGCCCACCACGTCGATCGGCGCCTTCACTGTTTTGGTTTCGCGCTTGTGCAGCAGCGTCCAGGTGATGATGCCGGCCAGGATGCCTACCGGCAGGTTGATGTAGAAAATCCACGGCCAGGAAAGATTGTCGGTAATCCAGCCGCCCAGGATCGGCCCGAAGATCGGCGCCACCACCACCGTCATCGCCCACATGGCCAGCGCGATGCCTTGCTTTTCCTTCGGGTAGCTCGACAGCAGCAAGGTCAGCGAAAGCGCCACCATCGGGCCGGAGCCGGCGCCCTGCATCAGNCGGCCGAACACCAGCATCGGCATGGTGGTGGACAGGCCGCAGAACATCGAAAAGATCACGAACAGCATCACCGACGTGACGAAGGTGCGCACTTCGCCGAAGCGGCGCGCCACCCATCCGGTCAGCGGTTGCATGATGGCGCTGGCCAGCGAGTAGGAGCTGATCGCCCAGGTGCCTTCGTTCGGGCTTACCGCCAGGCTGCCGGCGATGTGCGGCACCGAGACGTTGACGATGGTCATGTCCAGCACCTCCATGAAGGTGCTGAACGCAACGGCGATGGTCAGCAGGACCAGCGGCGCGCCGTGCAGCGGTTTCAGGGGTGCGGCGTTGTCGNGTGTGGCAGCCATGGTGGCCTCGCGGTCTTGCTTTCCAGACNGTCATGCCTGCATGCAGGNATGACGGCAATCAGCGTTACGGACGTAGCAGCGGATGCCTGGGCATCACTCCCCAAGATTGGCGCGAATGATCTTTTCCGCCTCGGCATCGGCCTGNGCCGCGACCTGGTCATACACCGAGGTTTCCGCCNGCGGTTGCGTGGGGGCGGAGGCAAGCGCCGGCCCCTTGTCGTTGCTGATGTCGACCGTCACGTCCGAGGAAAGCCCGACGCGCAGCGGATGCTTGTCCAGTTCGTCGTTGTTGAGCGCGATACGCACCGGCACGCGCTGCACCACCTTGATCCAGTTGCCGGTGGCGTTCTGCGCCGGCAACAGCGAAAACACGCTGCCGGTGCCGGCGCCCAGGCCAATCACCTTGCCGTGGTATTCGACGCCGCCGCCGTACAGATCCGTGGTGATCTTCACTGGCTGGCCGATGCGGATATGGCGCAGCTGGTTTTCCTTGAAGTTCGCATCGATCCACAGATCGTGCAGCGGCACGATGGTCATCAGTTGCTGGCCGGGAGAGATGCTGGCGCCAAGCTGCACGCTGCGCTGCGCGACATAACCGCTCACCGGTGCCACGATGGTGTTGCGCTGAGCCGCAATCCAGGCGGCGCGGAAGTTCGCGCGCGCCTGCATCACGGCCGGGTTGTTGGCGATGTCGGTGCCTTCCACGGCGGCGCGCGCCGATTGCGCCTGCGCCTTCGCGGCATTCAGCGCGGCTTGTGCCTGCGCCACGCTGTCGCGCATGTGCTGCACGATTTCCGGCGATTCGGCCTGGGCGGCCACCAGCGGCAGATGGCGCTTCAGGTCGGCTTCCGCCTTGCGCAGGTCGACTTCACGTGCGGCTACGGTGGCATCGGCTTCGCTGACCGAGTCGTTCTGCTGGCGAACCTGGCGCACCGCCTGCGCGAGCGCGCTGCTGGTCTGGCGCAGGCGGACATCGGCATCGGTGGGGTCCAGTTTCACCAATACCTGTCCCGCGCTGACGTGTTGCGTGTCATCGGTGAGGATGGCGGTAACGGTGCCGGGCACTTGTGAGGAAAGCGCGACCTGATTGCCGCCCACGTACGCGTTGTCGGTGCTTTCGCGGATCGAAAGCACGAAGAACCACAGCAGGAACCAGATCAGCCCCGCGAGCAAGAAAACAAGCGCCACAATCAACAGCGCGCGGCTGCGTTTGGCGGGATTCTTCGCGGCCAGGCCGCTGTCGTTGGCGTCCTTGAGGGTGGACTCGGAGGCGCTCATGGTCAGGGGGCTCCTGCGGGATTCGAAGTGGAGGAGGGAGCGGCGGCGGATTGCGCGGTCTTGGTGCCGACGTCGGAGCGGTAGCCGCCGCCGAGGGCCTTGATCAGTGCCAGATCGGTGCTGAGCGCCTGCGCCTGCAGGCTCACGGCCTGGTCACGCTGTTGCAGCAGCTGCGCCTGCGCGTCGAGGCTTTGGCGTGCATCCTGGGTGCCGCGTGCGGTACGCGCCTGCGCGTTGGCCAGCAGTACCTCGTTGGCTTTTATCTGCGCATCCTGTTTTTCGCGGCGTGCGGCAATCTGCTGTGCGGTAACGGCTTGCGTAGCGACGTCGCGCGCGGCGTCCGTCACAGCCACGTTGTAGTCGGCGACGGCGGCATCGAGCTGGGCGCGGCTGGCGCCGTAGTTCGCCTTCAGGCGGCCACCTTCGAAAATCGGCAGATGTACCGCCGGCGTGATGCCGAACACGCGGCTGCCGGCGGTAAACAGATTGCCCAGATCGCCCTTGCTGCCGGTGGTAAGACCGCCGAAGCTCGGTGCGCCCTGGTCCGTGCTGGAAAGGCCTGCCATCGCCTTGATGCTGAAATCGGGGAAATACTCCGCACGCGCCACGTCGGTCTGCTTGAGCGCGGCTTCCACGCGCCAGCGGCTGGCGGCGATGTCGGGGCGGCGGGCGATCAGGTCCAAGTGCGCATTATCGGGAATCGCGCCTTCGAGTTCGGGCAATGCGCGTGGTTCCAGTGGTGGCAACTGTGCCGGCGATACGTTCACCAGGGCGGCGAGCACCACCTTGCGCAATTGGATCGAGCCCTCCAAGGTGGCTTGCATTTGCTGCGTATTGGCCAGCTGTGCGCGCGCCTGCTGTACGGTGTCGGGCAGGTCCACGCCTTGTCGTACGCGCAGTTCGGCGATGTGCAGCAGACGTTGTTGCACGCCGANGGCCTGCCGCGTGAGCGCAAGACGGTTTTCATCGGCCAGCAGGCCGAAATACGCATCCGCCACGGCGTTCTGAATGCTGAGCATGGCAGCGCTGCGTTCCGCCTCGGCGGCATGCGCCTGATCGAGCGCAGCCTCGATCGCNGCGCGCTTCTTGCCCCACCAGTCGAAATCGTACTCGAGCTGCACGCTCAGGTCGGCCTGGTTGTACCAGTTGAAACCGAGCAGGGAGGGAGGAATCAAGCCATGGTCGCTCATGCGCTGGCGCGTNAGCTGGCCGTTGGCGTCGACGGTCAAGCCGGCCTGCGCCGCGGCGACGCGCACCGATTGCTCGGCGGTTTTTACGCGCGTGCGCGCCTGCTCCAGATCGGGCGACTGCTGCATGACCAGCGCCATCACCTGGTCGAGCTGTGGATCATGGTACACGCGCCACCATTCGGCGGCGGGCCAGCCGGCGCCTGCGGAGGTCGGCAAGCCGGCTAGCGGCACGTCGTCGCGCAGGGCGGGGTGCTGCACCTTGGCCGGGATATGGCAGCCGGCGAGGCTCAATGCGGCAAGCAGCGCCAGTGGACGGAGCCGTGCATACGGAAAGGATGAAGCGTTCATGGCGAATCACCCGCTGCGTGTTCGAGGTTGCTGAGGTTGTGCGCCAGCTTGCGCAGCAGGCGGTTCAAGGTGCTGCGTTCGTTCTGGGTGAAGCCGTCGAAGAGCAGCTTCAGGCGCGGCAGCATGGTCGGCAGCATCTTCTGCACGAAGCGCTTGCCGGCCGGCGTGATCTGCATGACGACGCGGCGGCGGTCCTCGGGACTGGGGCCACGCGTGATGAGCCCGCGCTTGACCAGCGCATTGGCGATNCGCGTCATGTTGGTGACACCCAGCGAGGTGAATTGGCACACCTCGCTGGGNGTGGAAGCGCCGCCAGGATGCGCAAATATCGCCATGAGCGTGCGGAATTCGCTGTCGTTGAGCTTGTGCGGGCGCAGCTTGTGTTCCAGTTCCGCATGCAGGCGTTCGGCGATAAGCAGCATGATCCGGCACAGCCCGACGTCTGCCGGCACCTCGGGCATGGCTTTGCGCACACCNGCGATCCCCTGGTCCATGCACTTGATTTTTTCGCTCAGAAACATTTCATCGGTGCATATTTCACTGGTGAAATAAAATGATGCGGCGCAACCTCAGGTAATTGCAAGTGCCGGGGTAGGCGGTCCGCTAGGTGCGCCCCATCTTTGAGGGTGGCTATCGGGGTTCTGTGATGGCGAAGAGACGCTTTACGTTCGCCGTCGTCGCGGCTGCGACCGTTTCAGGCGCTTCGCCGCGCAAGGTGGCAACGCATTGGAGAACTTCGGCAACGCGGGCCGGTTCGTTGCGCTTGCCACGGTGGCTCGACAGCGGCTGGTCGGGCGCGTCGCTTTCAAGCAGCAGGTATTCGATCGGCATGTCGGCGACGATGCGCCGCAAGCGTTGCGCGCGTTCGTATGTTACGGGGCCACCGATGCCGATATGAAAGCCAAGCTTCCACAGTTGCTCGGCCTGCTGCTGGCTGCCGGCAAAGCTGTGCACGACGCCACGCAAGCCGCCGATGCGTCGCAGGGTGGAAGTGACCTCGTCCATCGCCGCGCGCGCATGCAGGATGACGGGAAGATCAAAGTCCTTGGCCAGCTTGAGCTGTTGCAGAAAATAAGCGCGTTGATCCTCGGGGCTGAGCTCTTCGACATGAAAATCAAGGCCAATTTCGCCCACTGCGACAGGATGCTGTGCCGCAAGCCAATGTGACAGCGTTGCGATATGTTCCGGCCGATGCTGGTGCAGGAACAGGGGATGCAGGCCATAGGCGGGAAACAGTCCGCTGCCTGGAGTGCACAGCGCCTGTATTCGCGGCCAGCTGGCGGCGTCAACGCCGGGAATCACTTGCAGTGTTACGCCCGCATTACGGGCGCGCTCGATGGTGGCGTCGCGGTCGCCGTCGAACGAGGCGTCATCGAGGTGTACGTGGCTGTCGGCAAGCGTAAGCATGGCTGTCATGATGCGTTATCCTGGGGCTGTTCTGATAGACGCGAGACGGTCTAGCCGTCATTCAGCGTATTGGCGCTTCAATGCGCCACATCAAGTCTCGCCGGGCGGCGCGCTTGCGCACATCAAATACACAGGAGGTCGTCGTGAGAAACAAATCGTTCAAACTCGGTGCGGTAGCGGCGGTGCTGGTAGCGATCGCTGCCCTGTCGGGCTGCCAGACGCAGCCGACCACCTATCAGACCAGCTACAGCTATCGCGGCTGCCAGAATTGCGGCGTGGTGCAGCAGGTGCAGCAGATCTACATCCAGCAGCAAGGCAGCAACAACAGTGGCCTGGGCACGGTGATCGGCGCAGTCGCGGGCGGCCTGCTGGGCAGCACCATCGGCCATGGGCGCGGCAATACGGCGGCCATCGTGGGCGGTGCGGTCGTCGGCGGCGTGGTAGGCAACAAAGTCGGCCAGGCCAATAGCCAGCCTGCCGGTACGACGCCGGCCTGGCAGATCGTGGTGCGCATGGACAACGGCCAGTACGCCACGGTGACCCAGGTAGCCAATCCGGGCGTGCGGCCCGGCGACTATGTGGTGATCAGCAACAATCAGGTTTACCCGCGCTGATTGTTTTTCAAATGGGCGTCTGGACGTCCAAAAGAAAAAGGCCCTCTTGCGAGGGCCTTTTTTATGCATTGCGTGCGTATCAGTTGATCGAATAGAACTTGTGGTCGCCGATCGTGATGGCGCGCTGGTTGCGTGACCAGGTCGGCGCAACCGATACGGTGGCGAAGTGGTCCGCGTGCGGTACGAACATACGGCGTTCGTCGGCGGGAAGGCCCCAGTTCTGGATCGATTTGCCAGCGATGTCCCAGGCCTTCTGGAATGCAACGACGTTATCGATTTCTTGGTTGGGCGACGTGGTCGACAGCGCGAATTGATGCGGCGCCTTGACCACCTCGCACACCGTATCGCCCCACTGGCCGCGTTCGCGTCGGCGCATGGCGACTTCCGCCACGGCCATCTGACCGACCGTCGACTGGCTGCGTGCTTCCAGATAGACGGTGGTTGCCAGACAAGTCTGGTCTGCGAGCGGTTGGGGCAGTACGGACATCAGCCACAACAACATGGAAAGTTTCATATCTGCCTCCAGCTTGCTGTACGTGCTGGCACACATGCGC
>JGI25157J39369_1000663_pt1 | contig 19030 bp, 16 predicted proteins | sample AraplaCL_Col_mCL_FD_39369 | JGI IMG/M metagenome (IMG submission 39369)
AAAGATCAATCACTTGCAACCTTCTCTTGAAGATCGCCCCGAAGCATTTCGTCCCGGGTGAGCCGCCCATTCTACATCCCTTCGTGCTTCCGTCAACACCCAAAATCGAAATCGTTGTCGGAAGTTTTTAGGGGAACCTTCGCGAAGGGCTGTCTCGTCGAAGGGGCTGAAATCATAGCGCCCCTTTACAGTCCTGTGAAGGGGCGAAAACGCAATCCANGCGAAAATTTCGCGCGGCNGCCGCAAAGGCGGTCCGCGAGCTCAAGCGNTGCTGGAAAAGAGGGCTACTTCAGGGTGTCCGGCCCGCACGCCGTCGGCTTGCCGGGCATGTCCGCCTGCGGGTGACCGGCCTCGTGCATGGGTACGTAGCCGACTTGATAGGGAATCAACGCCTCGGGACGCATCTTTTCCAGCGCGTCCCAATCGTCTTCGAAGGGAATGAATTGCTGCATGGCCGTGCCTCGGGGGTGGGGTTCCGCACGGAGACCATTGCAGCAGAGGGAAAAGCCGGCGCGCTGGCGAAATCGGGCGATTTGCAGGCAGCGCGCGGCGGATCAGTCGATTTCGATCATTTCGAAGTCATCCTTGGTCGCGCCGCAATCCGGGCACGTCCAGGTATCGGGCACATCCTCCCAGCGCGTACCGGGCTCGATGCCCTCTTCCGGCAGCCCCGCGGCCTCGTCGTAGATAAAGCCGCAGACCACGCACATCCATTTGCGCAGGGTGGTTTCGGTGGAGGTTTGGTTCATGGAGACTCGCAAGATCAGAGTGAATGGGACATTCTCGCAACTCCTCCGGCGATGCGAAAGCGGTCGCACGGGTCTTTGTGGCGCACGTTTCGGACATGACGCCACACCCTGTTCGAATGACTGGCAGATCGCGGACGTCGCCCGGAAAATGAAGCACTTCGACCGCGACCCCGGTCTCGCGGACTCCCCCTTATCCGAATCGAATCGTTGCCATGACCAACCACGAATTGTTTCAGCGCGCCCTCCAGCTGCTTCCCGGCGGCGTGAATTCTCCGGTACGCGCCTTCAAGTCCGTCGGCGGCGAGCCGTTTTTCACGGCACGCGCGGACGGCGCCTATCTATGGGACGTAGAAGGCAGGCGCTACATCGATTACGTCGGCTCCTGGGGCCCGATGATCGCAGGCCACAATCACCCGAAGGTGCGCGAGGCGGTCGAGCGTGCCGCACGGGACGGCCTGTCGTTCGGCACGCCCTGCCCGGCCGAGGTGGTGATGGCGGAAACCATNACGNGCCTGGTGCCATCGATAGANATGGTGCGCATGGTCAACTCCGGCACGGAAGCCACGATGTCGGCCATTCGCCTGGCGCGCGGCGCCACCGGCCGCAGCAAGATCGTGAAATTCGAGGGTTGCTACCACGGCCATGGCGACAGCTTCCTGGTGAAGGCCGGTTCCGGCGCGCTGACCTTCGGCGTGCCCACCTCCCCGGGCGTTCCTACCGCAAACGCGGATCTCACCCTCACCCTGCCCTACAACGACCTGGCAGCCGCACAGGCGCTATTTGCCGGGCATGGCAGCGAGATCGCCGGCCTGATCATTGAACCCGTGGCCGGCAATATGAATTGCATCCCCCCGCAGGACGGTTATCTGCAAGGATTGCGCGAACTCTGCACCCGCCACGGCGCCCTGCTGATCTTCGACGAAGTGATGACCGGCTTCCGTGTCGCGCTCGGCGGCGCCCAGGCGCTGTATGGAATCAAGCCCGACCTCACTACCTTCGGCAAGGTCATCGGCGGCGGCATGCCGGTGGGTGCGTATGGCGGGCGTCGCGAACTGATGGAGCAGATTGCGCCGGCCGGCCCGATCTACCAAGCTGGCACCCTGAGCGGGAACCCTGTCGCCATGGCCGCCGGCCTGGCCATGCTGGAGCTGGTACAGGCACCGGGTTTCTACGACACGCTGGCCGCACGCACGCGCCTGCTTACCGATGGCTTGCAAGCGGTCGCCGATGGCGAAGGCGTTCCATTCAGCACCAACCGGGTGGGCGGCATGTTTGGACTGTTCTTTACGCACGAAAACGTGAGCAGCTACGCGCAGGCCACGGCCGCCGACACGGCGATGTTCAATCGCTTCTTCCAGGGCATGCTCGAACACGGGGTGTTTCTTGCGCCCAGCGCCTTCGAAGCCGGTTTCCTTTCTTCCGCACATAGCGATGAAGATATCGCCGCCACCCTGGATGCGGCGCGCGTCGCCATGCGACTGGCACGCGCAGGCTGATCGCCATGCAGGGACGCTCGCCGCCTGCCGATCGATTTGAGGCCGCCGAGCAAGAAGGGTGGCGAGCGCGCTGGTTCCACATCATCTTTGGACACGAAGACACGGCAGGGCGCCGCTTCGACGTGCTGCTGATCATCGCCATCCTGGGCAGCATCGCGGTGGCGATGTTCGATACGGTTGCGCAGGCGCACGCACGGTATGGCGCGATCTTCTATGCGTTGGAGTGGGCATTCACCCTGCTGTTCACGCTCGAATACGCGATGCGCATCCTGGTTGTCGACCGGCCATGGCGCTACATGCGCAGCTTCTTCGGCGTGGTCGACTTTCTGGCCGTATTGCCGACCTGGATCAGCCTGATCGCCGCTGGCAGCCAGTATCTTCTGGTGGTGCGCGCGCTGCGTATCCTGCGCATCTTCCGCATCCTCAAGCTCACGCGCTACGTGGGCGAAGCGGATCTGCTGTGGTACACGCTGATTCGTGCGCGCCGGAAAGTGCTGGTGTTCTTCAGCGCCATTCTTACCCTGGTGCTGATCTTCGGCGCGCTGATGTACCTGATCGAAGGACCGGAAGACGGCTTCACCTCGATCCCCACGTCCATGTACTGGGCGATCGTCACCATGACCACGGTGGGCTTTGGCGACATCACGCCGAAAACTGCCTTGGGCAAGCTGCTGACCTCGCTGATCATCCTGATCGGCTACAGCATCATTGCCGTACCGACCGGCATCTTTACCGCCGAACTGGCCGCCGGGATGCGTGCGCGGCGCAAGCGCGTGGCCTGCACCCATTGCGGCCAATTCGATCATGAAAGCGATGCAGACTTTTGCCGCGTATGCGGTGCAGAGCTGCGAGCACCTGAAAACCCGGAACGGGACAGCGCCCCGTTCCGGTAGCGCTCACCAGCTGCCCACGTTCGGCATCGACGCCCACGGTTCCCGCGGCGGCAGATGACCATCCTGCAGCAGCTCGATCGAAATGAGGTCGGGCGAGCGCACGAACGCCATGTGCCCATCGCGTGGCGGACGGCTGATGGTGTAACCCATGGATTGCAGATGCTCGCAGGTCGCATAGATATCGCGAACCTGGAACGCGAGGTGACCGAAGTTGCGGGCCGAACCGTAATCCTCTTCCGAGCCCCAGTTGTAGGTCAGCTCAACTTCCGCTTCCGGGCTTTCCGNTGCGNCCAGATACACCAGCGTGTACTTGCCCTGCTGCGAATCCATGCGGCGCACTTCTTTCAAGCCGAGCCCTTCGCAATAGAAACGCAGCGAAGCGTCGAGATCGCGCACGCGAACCATGCTGTGCAGATATTTCATCGTGACTTTTCCTAACTTATCCGGACTATTGCGCCACGAAAGCACGCAAGGCCGCGTGCAGGCGTGACAGGCCCTCGGACAGCTCCTCGTCGCTGATGTTCAGCGGCGGGACGAAACGCAGCACATCCGGCCCGGCTTGCAGCACCAGCAAACCGTGCGCAGCGGCCACATCGAGCACGTCGCCCGCTTTGCCGCGATAGGCTTCCGCCANCACGGCGCCCAGCATCAGCCCGCGCCCGCGCACCTCGGAAAACACGCCCAGCTCAGCACCCATCGATCTCAGTGCCTGCTGCAAGGTGTCGGATTGGCGCTGCACGTTCGCCAGCAGCTGTGGCGATGACAGCTTGCGCAACGCCACGCGTGCGACCGCCGCCGCCATGGGATTGCCGCCGAAGGTGGTTCCATGCGCACCGAACTGCATTACTTGCGCCACTTTGGCGCCGGCAAGCATTGCGCCGATCGGGAAGCCGCAGCCCAACGCCTTGGCGAGCGTCACGATATCCGGCGTCACGCCATCCTGCANGTGCGCGAACAGCGTGCCGGTACGCCCCATGCCGCATTGAATTTCGTCCAGCACNAGCAGCGCGCCGTGCGTATCGCACAACTCGCGCACGCGNTNGATGAAACCAGGCGCTGCCGGCAGCACGCCGCCTTCGCCTTGCACCGGCTCCAGCATCNCGGCGGCGACGTCGCCCGCAGCGAANGCTGCCTCAANCGCGGCGACATCATTGAAATCCAGATAACGAAAACCACCCGGTAGCGGCTCGTAGCCTTCCTGGTATTTCGGCTGCGCAGTGGCCGTGACCGTCGCCAACGTGCGGCCATGAAAAGAGCCGCGGAAAGTGATGATCACCCGTTGCCCCGGCGCCCGGCCTTGCGCGGCCGCCCATTTACGCACCAGCTTGATCGCCGCCTCGTTCGCCTCTGCGCCGGAATTGCACAGNAANACGCGCTCGGCAAAGCCGGAAGCCTCCACCAGTTCCTGCGCCAGGTGCAGCGGCGGCTCGGTGTAGAACACGTTGCTGCTATGCCAAAGCTTGTGCGCCTGCGCGGTCAAGGCCGCCAGCAGGTCAGGATCCTGATGCCCCAGCGCATTCACCGCGATGCCGGCACCGAAGTCGATGTAGTCACGCTGCTCGGTATCCCAAACGCGTGCACCCTGGCCTCGGTCGAGCACCAGCTCGCGTGGCTTGTAGACGGGCAACCAATAGCGTTTGGCAAGATCGACGAGAGACGACACCGAAGACTCCTAGTGCTGAATACATGCATGGCGCTTTGGCTGGCCACAACCAAGCCAAGCGAACGAAGACGTTGAAAACGGGGAACCGGCATCCTAGCAGCAAGCGTTCTTCACCAACATACGCCTGCGTTGTCCACTGCCGCGCGATCTGTATCAGAAGCGTTACATCCGCTGAAAATCGCGATGCGGCGCCATTCANCGCCACTCGGCTAACGAAACGGTTGTAACGGCCCTGTACATGCCGCCAGCTGCTTGATGGGCGAATTTACGCCAANCCCTCATTTTCAAGGCCTTTCCTCAACTGGCACGAGACTTGCCACTGCTCCAATGGAACTTGGAGAGGGTTCGCCATGGCTACACGTCGTCCGGGACTCGGACGGCACTCGAGCGTGCAGGTTGGTATCGGGCAGAAAGCCAACCGGACGAAATCGTAGTGATTTGCCATGGAGTGGCACAGCGCGACATAGAGAACACTGGAACACGCCGTCGCGAGACGGCGACGAGGGCGGTAACCCGGCGACATGCCGCCGGGCACCATGTGGAAGCCCCCGGCTCGTCCCCTGCGAGCCGGGGGTCTTCCCTTCAGTCCGGGGAGGCCACGGACATGCGTTCTGAAGGCCGCCTCACTGCAGGTCTTCAAGCACCAGCTGATGCTTCTTGCACAGCCGGTAGACGGTCACCCGCGACACTTTCAAACGCCGCGCGCACTCGCTGATGTTGAAACGCGTCTCGCGCAAACACGCCATCACCGCGTCGCGCTCGGCCGAGGTGCGCATCAGGCCCAGGCTGGAATGTCTGGTTCGTGGCGCAACGGCCTCTTCCAGGTCCAGATCGGCCACGCTGATCTGCGCGCCCTCCGCCACCACTGCGGCACGCTGCACGCGGTTGAGCAGTTCGCGCACGTTGCCCGGCCAGGAAAAGTCGCACAATGCCTTGCGCGCAAGCGCACTGAACGTTCGCGCGTGGCAAGCATGCTGCTTGCGGAAGCTGTCGAGGAAAATCTGCGCCAGTTGCAGCACGTCATCGGCGCGCTCGCGCAACGCCGGCATGTGCAGGCGCAGCACATTGAGGCGGTAGTAAAGGTCTTCGCGGAAACGGCCTTGGGCCACCGCTTTCTCGAGATCCACATGCGTGGCGGCGAGCACGCGCACATCCAGCTTGATGGATTGGGTGGAACCTACGCGCTCCAGCGTACCTTCCTGCAGCAGGCGCAACAGGCTCATCTGCGCATCCGGCGGCAGATCGCCGACCTCATCCAGAAATACCGTGCCGCCTGCCGCCGCCTCGAAGTGGCCGACGCGGCGCGCATTGGCTCCGGTGAACGCGCCGCGCTCATGCCCGAACAGTTCCGACTGCACCAGGTTGGCCGGCAATGCGCCACAGTTGATGGCTGCAAAAGGATGGTCGCGGCGTGCCGACAATTTATGCAATGCACGCGCGGCCACTTCCTTGCCGGTACCGGTTTCGCCGGTAATCAGCACCGGCAGTTCCACCGGTGCGTATTTGCGCAAGCTCGCCACCACCGCCATCATTGTCGGGCTGGTGCCGGTAATGCCCGGCACGTCCGCATGGGTGATGATCGGTGGCGGCGCGTCGCCGGCCAGCTTGGCCAGCGTTTCAACCAGCCGGTGCATATCTATCGGCGCGGTGAAGAAATCAATGCTGGCGCGGAGCACGCGCTCCACTTCCGGCGCCTGCACCGAGGTGTCGGCGGACAATAACGCCAACCATGGAATGCGCGGATGATCGGCCATCAGTATGGCCATGCTGCGCAAAGCCTCGACGTCGGCCGTGCGCACGTCGGCCATGGCAACGACCGTATCGCCGCGCCGAATACCGATACCGCGCCCCGGCGCATTCGCATCGGCCACTCGCGTATGCCAGCCGGCCTGCGCCAAACGCGCTCTTTCTATGCTCGTCGGCTCCCCGAACCACACTACACAGCGGATCGACGTATCGCTAATCATCGCAACGCCTCCCTCCCAGGATGGCTGGCCCGCGGTCCCTGCCACATCCCATGGCAGGCTTCGCCCCCGCGCCCGTGGCCAGCAAGCGCCATGAAGACGGCGCCGTTCACGGAATATACACCCGAATCTCTCGTGTGATCGCCTTCACGTAAAGTGGGCTTTGGGGCATGCTAAGCGCCGAATCACGGCGGCCTGATGACACCGGCTTCTTGAACGCGCTAGTTCAAGAACAGGTCGGGCAGCAATGGCGCGCCGGACTGGTATGCATAACGGTCGAAATCGCGAGTGCCCGCTTCGCGCAGCACATCCTCGTCGATCGCGAAGCGCCCGGTGCATTGCCGCGCAGGCTGCGTCAACAGCACGTGCGCAGCATCCGCAACGATCTCGGGGCGGCGGCATTGTTCGGGCCTTACGCCATCGATCATGGCAATGGCTGCCGTGGCGATGACTGTGCGCGGCCACAGCGCGTTTACGGCGATGCCCAACGGTGCAAACTCCGCGCTCATGCCCAGCACGCACAGACTCATGCCGTATTTGGCAATGGTATAGGCGGTATGCGGGGCGAACCATTTCGGATCGAGGTTCGGCGGTGGCGCCAGCATCAGTACGTGTGGATTGTCGGCCTTTTTCAAATGCGGCAAGCACGCCTGCGTCACCAGGAAGGTGCCCCGCGTATTCACTTGATGCATGAGGTCGAAGCGTTTCATCGGCGTGCCTTCGGTGCCGGCGAGCCAGATGGCACTGGCATTGTTGACCACGATATCGATGCCGCCGAAGCGCTCTACGGCCTGTGCGACCGCGGCGCGCACGTCGTCTTCCTCGCGAATGTCCACNTTCAGGGCCAGCGCCTTGCCGCCGGCGGCCTCCACCTCGGCCGCCGCCGTGTGAATGGTGCCCGGCAGCCTGGGATTGGGCACGCCACTCTTGGCGGCGATCACGATATTGGCGCCATCGCGCGCTGCCCTCAACGCTATCGCAAGACCGATGCCGCGCGAAGCGCCGGTTATGAACAGGGTTTTTCCGGCCAGGGTGCTCATAGAAGGCTCAGGCTTTTTGGAAGCGCGGCAGGATATCGCGCAGGGCTGCCAGACGCTGCANCGGATCNGTCATTTCCAGCAGCTGTTGTTGTTCTTCGCGCGCCAGCGGCAACAATTCGGCAAGACGGAAACCCAACCAGCCNGCGTCGTCATAAGACGCGCGCGGGGCATGCCGCCACTGCGGCCCGATCGTTTCAACCAGACGTTCAAGAATGGTCTGCAGCAAGGCAAATTCCACCGGCACTTCTTGCGGCAATTCGTCCGGCCACACTTGCACGTTGCCGCGCAGTAGCCCATCGGAGCGTGCGCGGGTGCGCAAGACACGAAAACGGCTGCTGCCTTCGGCGGCGATGCCCAGCAGCCCGTCGTCCCGATGACTGAAATCCACGATGCGCGCCAGCGTGCCGATGGCGGCCGGACGCGCCGGCACGCCCACCTCGGCGCCGTCCAGGATCAGGCAGACGCCGAAGGCGGTACCGCTGCGCGTGCATTCGCGCACCAGGTCCAGGTAACGCGGCTCAAAGATNNTGAGTTGCAGCTGGCCGCCCGGATACAACACGGTACCGAGCGGAAACAAGGGCACTTCCATGAGGGGTGACTGAGCGGCCATGCCTTGAATAGTAGCCACTGGACGCGTCACATCGCACGCGGCAGAGTGCGTCGATGTCCATGCAGGAAGCCNCACCGGATGTCCGTCACACCACTGGCCACCGCCATGCCACCCGCCCCGACGCTTGCACAGCCGGCACCCGCCTCCGCCGTGCTGGAGGTCCGCGGCCTGGACAAATCCTTCAGGCAACGCCAGGTGCTCAGGTCGCTGGACTGGAGCGTGCCCGGCGGACGCGTGATCGGCCTGCTTGGCCGCAACGGCGCCGGCAAGACGACGCTGCTGCGTTGCCTGCTGGGTCTTTCGCCCATCGACGGCGGCAACATCACGCTGTTCGGCCAGCCGATGCTGGAACCGGGCGGCGAGCGCATGCACCGCATTGGATTCGTGCCGCAGACCTTCGATCTATTCCCCTGGATGAAGGTACGCGCCTATCTCGACTTCACCGCGGCCTTCTACACGCGCTGGAATCATGAGCTGGTGACTCGNCTGCTGGCGAACTGGGAGCTGGACGCCAAGCAAAAGATCGGNGAGCTTTCACAAGGCCAACGGCAGAAGCTGGCGATCGTGCGTGCGATCGCGCCCGATCCGGACCTGCTGGTGCTGGATGANCCGGTAGCCAGCCTCGACCCCCAGGCGCGCCGCGCCTTCATGGGCGAATTGCTGACGCTGATGCGCGCGCCGGGCAAGACGGTCATTTTTTCCACCCACATTACCGCCGACCTTGAACGCGCTGGCGCGGATATCGCCTTGCTGCGCGATGGCCGCATTCAGTTCACCCGGCCGCTGGCGGAATTGCGCGAGCGGCTGAAGCGCGTNGTCTTGACGCGCGCGGAAGGCTGGGCGCAGGCGCCCACGGCGGCAGGCAGCCTCAAGTCAAGCGTGCAGGGCGAACAAGCCGTGCTGCTGGTCGAAGACCCCGTTATCGAGAGCCTGCATGCGCTCGCCGCGCGCGAAAACGCCAGCATGCACATCGAGACACCCACGCTGGANGACNTGTTCGTGGAGCTNGCATGAGCGTCGCCTGGCAGCTGTGGCTGCAATTGTTCCGGCGCACGCCATTGCTGGTGGTACTGGCGAACCTGCTGCGCCTTGCCGCTGCTTATTTCGCCGTGCAATGGCTGCGTGGCGAGGAAGCGCTCGCCGCCGTCGCCGCGATGCTGTTCGGCGTCGCCACGTGGATGTGGCATACCGGCCAGGGCTACCACCTGCGTGGCCTATGTGTGCCGGAGAGTTTTCTGCTGCCGCATTTCCGCAGGNGCCTGCTGGAATACGGCGCCATTGACGTAGCGATNTGGGTGCTGCTGCCGCTGCTCATCGCCGTCATCGGCGATGCGCCGCACTTGCCGCTGCTCGCCTGTGCCCTGCTGATCGTGGCTGGCGTGGGGTTGCTGATGGGCAGCAATCCTCGCACCGGCGCCTATATCTGGCCGTTCCTTATCCTGCTGGGTTGGATGCCATCGTTCCTGAGCGCCTTCCTGAAGGAAGCGCTGCGCTCGCCACTTACCCCATGGCTGTTGCTGGCACTCGTGGCCTTGCTANTGCGCTTGAGCATTGCGCCGCTGTTGCGGATCGAGGATCGCGAAACAGCCGCCTCGCCGCTGGAAAGCACCAGCCTGGGCCGCATGCAAACCCGCAGCGCACCCGGCGAACCACGGCGCATGGGCCGGTTCGGAAAACGCATCAACGCCTTGTACGANCNACTGGCGGAACGCGGCCTGCAGCGCGCCTTGGCCGCGTACGAGCACAGCCCTAGCTTTCGACGACGCATGATCCTGGTGCGGCGCCTGCTGCTGCCGAACGACAATCCGGAAGCCATCGTGCTGCGCATCGTGCTGGTGGCGGTGATCGTCTGTTTTTATTTCGTCGCCGTCATGCATCGCCAGCATTTCAACCCGATGGTCGTCGGCGCCTACGCGATCATGCTGAGCGTCTCGCGCTTTCCGCAGTTGAATATCGGCATGCTGCGCATGCGGCCGAACATGGCCGATCTTTACCTGACGCTGGCGCCGGAAACACGCGCCGAATACCAGCAAACCATCTCGGATGCCCTGCTGATCCTGGTGCCGATCAGCCTGCTTACCGCATTGGTCTACACCGTGCTGGGCGCCGTGCTGATGCATGCGCCGGACCCGTGGNACATGCTGTTCGTGGCGGCGATCGTTTCGCTGGCCGCCAGCCTGGCGGCGCTCGCCTTGCATCTGATCGGCCCGGAAGGCGGCACCGGCCGCTCGATCGTCAACTTCGTGGTGATGCTGGGCACGATGGCCGTGTATTGGGGCGGCTATTGGCTGGTAGACACCGCCGGCTACCTGCTCGGCGGCGGCCTGCTTGCACTGGTGTCGTTGGGTTTTGGCGGCGGCGTGTGGCTGGCGGCACAGCGTGAGTATGTCTCGCGCGCGCCACGCTTCGATGCGCCGATTAGTTGATGCGTAGCTAGGGCATGCATGGTGATGCTGGGATTGCCACCCCAGCCTATGCGCGCAGCGCTTCGACGAAACGGCGCGGCGCATTCTCGAAGCCGCCGTTGGACATGAACACGACGTGGTCACCAGCGCGCGTTTGCGCTTTCAGCGCAGCAAGCAAATCGTCGACGGCAGGCGCGGTGCTGGCGCGGCCATGCAAGGCATCGGTCACGCGCCGGGCGTCCCACGGTAATTCGGGGCGATGCAGAAATACCACGGCGTCTGCATNGGCCAGTGAAGGCGCCAAGGCTTCGGCGTGCGCACCCAGCCGCATGGAGTTGGAACGCGGTTCCAGCGCCACCAGGATGCGCGCCTTGCCCACTTTCGCGCGCAAACCGGCCAGCGTGGTGGCGATGGCGGTAGGATGATGGGCGAAGTCGTCGTAGACGCGCACGCCATCGACTTCGCCGACCAGCTCCATGCGGCGCTTTACGCTCTGGAACGTGCCGAAGGCCGGCAGCAGCGCGCGCGGATCCGCCCCTGCTGCAGTAGCCGCGGCCAACGCAGCCAGCGCATTCATCACGCTGTGATCGCCCAGCAGCGGCCAGTTCACCTCGCCGATCGCTTCACCTTGGTATTGCACGGCGAAGTGCGAACCATCCGCTTCGATCAAGCGTGCCTGCCAGTTGCCCTTGCCGATGCCGAAGGTTTCCACCGGCGTCCAGCAACCCATCGCCAGCACTTCGGCAAGGTAGGCATCGTGTGCATTGACGATCAGCTTGCCGTTGCCCGGCACCGTGCGCACGAGGTGATGGAACTGGCGCTGGATCGCGGCGACGTCGGGGAAGATGTCCGCGTGGTCGTATTCGAGATTGTTGAGGATGGCGATGCGCGGACGGTAGTGCACGAATTTGGAGCGCTTGTCGAAAAACGCGCTGTCGTATTCATCCGCCTCGATCACGAAATGCTTGCCCTGCCCCAGCCGNGCCGAGATGCCGAAGTTGCCCGGCACGCCGCCGATCAGGAAGCCCGGCGCCAATCCCGCGCTATCGAGCAGATGCGCCAGCAGACTGGTGGTAGTGGTCTTGCCGTGGGTACCGGCGACCGCCAGCACCTCGCGCTCGACCAGCAGGCGCTCGCCCAGCCATTGCGGGCCGGACACGTAGCGCAGGCGCTNATCGAGCATGTATTCCACCGCCGGATTGCCGCGCGTCATCGCGTTGCCGACGATGACCAGGTCGGGCGCGCGCTGCAGGTGTTCGGCCCGGTAGCCCTGCATCAAGGCGATGCCCAGCGCTTCGAGCTGGGTGCTCATCGGCGGATAGACGTTGGCGTCGGAACCTTCCACCGTTTCGCCGAGCTCGCGCGCCAACGCGGCGACGCCGCCCATGAAGGTGCCGCAGATACCGAGAATGTGCAGACGCATGCGATGTGTGTGTCTAGGCCGGCTCGCTTCCCGTCGTTGATCGCCAGCGCTGTGATCAAGGACAGGGAAGAGGAAGCCAAAAGCGTCAGCTATGGGCCGCCGCCGTCTCGTTTGCCAGCGCACGCTTCACGCGCGCGGTGACCTCATCCAGTTCGCCCACGCCGTCGACCACCTGCAGCTTGCCGCGGCGTGCGTAGAACTCGGACACCGGCGCCGTCTGTTCGGCGTAGACCTTCAGGCGATCGCGCACCACCACCGGNTCGTCGTCCTTGCGGTGCTCCGCGGCGAAGCGGATTTCGCAGCGCTTGATGATTATCTCGCTCGGCACNTCCAGCTTCACCACCGCGTCCAGCGGCTGGCCGATCTTGGTCAGCAGATGGTCGAGCGCATCGGCTTGCGCAAGGTTGCGCGGATAGCCGTCGAGGATGAAACCGGGCCGCGTGTCCGCTTCGGCCAGGCGCTCCTCCAGCATGCCGAGCAGGATGTCGTCGGACACCAGTTGGCCGGCATCCATCACCGCCTTGGCTTTCATGCCCAGGGGGGTACCCGCTTTCACCGCCGCGCGCAGCATGTCGCCGGTCGAGATGTGCGGCACGCCGAGATCGGCCTTCAGCCGAGCCGCCTGGGTACCCTTGCCCGAGCCGGGCGCGCCAAGAAGGACAAGTCGCATATATCTCCACAAGATCCCGCGTTCTGTCGCACACTGCGGCAGTTACCAGGATTCCTTAGATGAACGGCGGTCAAGGTAGCGTCTGCGGGGGGTGGCGTCAAACGACAAACGCTCCGAATTCACGCCAAGTCGCTGATATATATGTGATCCGCAATTAACGTCGAATTGTCACATAGGCCATTGGAGAGCGCCCATGAAGTCGAAAGCACGTTCCGCTACCGGTCGCCTGCTGTACGCCCAGTCCGGCGGCGTCACCGCCGTGATCAACGCCACCGCCGCGGGCGTCATCCAGGCAGCGCGCGCCCACCGCATTCCGGTGTACGCCGCACGCAACGGCATCCTCGGCGCATTGCGCGAAGAACTGATCGACACCACCCGCGAAACCGCCGCCGCCATCGCCGCGCTCAGGCACACGCCGGGCGGCGCCTTCGGCTCCTGCCGCTACAAGTTGAAATCGCTGGACGACAATCGCCGCGAGTATGAGCGGCTGATCGAGGTGTTCCGTGCCCACGACATCCGCTGGTTCCTCTACAACGGCGGCAATGANTCGGCCGATACNGCGCTGAAGATTTCCCGNCTCGGNAAAGCGATGGATTACGACATCCGCTGCATCGGCGTGCCCAAGACGGTGGACAACGACCTGATGGTCACGGACTGCTGTCCTGGCTTTGGTTCGGTGGCGAAATACACGGCGGTTTCCACCCTGGAGGCGAGCCTGGACGTCGCCTCCATGGCGGACACCTCCACCAAGGTGTTCATCCTGGAGGTGATGGGGCGTCACGCAGGCTGGATCGCCGCCGCATCGGGCCTGGCCGGCGAAGGCCCGGATGCGCCGCCGCACATCATCCTGTTCCCCGAGCGGGTGTTCGACGAAGCCGCCTTCCTCGACAAGGTGAAGGCCACGGTCGAACGCGTGGGCTGGTGCACGGTGGTCGCCTCCGAGGGCATTCGCAACGCANAGGGACAATTCCTCGCGGAGGCGGGCACGCGCGACGCATATGGCCATGCGCAGCTCGGCGGCGTGGCGCCGGTACTGGCCGCGCTGGTGAAGGAAAAACTCGGCTACAAGTATCACTGGGCCTTGCCCGATTACCTGCAGCGTTCCGCACGCCACATGGCGTCGAAGACCGACGCCGAGCAGGCCTATGCGGTGGGCAAGGCCGCGGTGGATTACGCACTGGCCGGCATGAACGCCGTGATGCCGGTGATCGTGCGCACCTCCGACACGCCGTACCGCTGGAAGCTGGAGCCGGCACCGCTGGACAAGATCGCCAACCACGAGAAAAAAATGCCGGCCAATTTCCTCACGCGCGATGGCTTCGGCATTACGCCCGCCGCGCGTCGCTATCTCTCGCCGCTGATCCGCGGCGAAGTACCGCCGCCGTATGGGCGCGAGGGTCTGCCGAAGTATGTGCAATTGAAGAACGTGGCGGTGGCGAAGGTGTTGCCGGATTTCAGTCGCTAGCTCTCTGCAGGGAGCGAAGTTGCCGGCTGCTGCGGCAACGCACAACGTTTCATCACACAAGCTCTGCCTATACTCGGCCCGAACCGCTCCATCCTGGGACGGTCGGCACAACTTGAGGGGAGGCACCGATGCTGCAGCAGTATGGCTTGTGGATCGCGTTAGCTTGCGCGGTCGTGGCGATTTTGTACGGGGCGTTTTCGGTACGCTGGATCCTGGCCAAATCGCCAGGCAATCCGCGCATGCAAGAGATCGCCTCGGCTATCCAGGAAGGCGCACGCGCCTACCTCAACCGCCAGTACCGCACGATCGCGCTCGTGGGCGTGGTGCTGCTGGTGATCATCGGCTTTGCCCTGGACTGGGGCACGGCCATCGGTTTCCTGATCGGCGCAGTACTGTCCGGCGCCACCGGCTATATCGGCATGAACGTCTCGGTGCGCGCCAACGTGCGCACCGCGGAAGCGGCACGCAGCGGACTGGCTGCCGCCTTGAACGTGGCGTTCCGTGGCGGCGCGATTACCGGCATGCTGGTGGTCGGCCTGGCCTTGCTCGGCGTGGCGGGCTATTTCGCGGTGCTCACGCACATCGGCTATGACAACGACCGCGCCTTGCACGCCATGGTGGGACTGGCCTTCGGCTCCTCGCTGATCTCGATCTTCGCGCGCCTGGGCGGCGGCATCTTCACCAAGGGTGCGGATGTGGGCGCCGATCTGGTCGGCAAGGTGGAGGCCGGCATCCCGGAAGACGACCCGCGCAACCCCGCGGTAATCGCCGACAACGTGGGCGACAACGTCGGCGATTGCGCCGGCATGGCCGCCGACCTGTTCGAAACCTACGCCGTCACGCTGATCGCCAGCATGCTGCTCGGCGGCGTGGTCGGCGAGCAGGCCGGTGCGAATGCGGTGCTGTATCCGCTGCTGCTGGGTGGCGCATCGATCATCGCCTCGGTGATCGGCACCTTCTTCGTGCGTGCGCGCGGCGCGAAGATCATGAATGCGCTGTACATGGGCGTGGTGATTTCCGCCGTGCTGGCGGCCATCGCGTTCTGGCCGATTACCCGGAGCCTGATGGCCGATGCCACGCTGGGCGTCACGCGCCTGTACGGCAGCGCGCTGATCGGGCTGGTGCTGACGGGCGTGATCGTGGTGATCACCGAGTACTACACCGCCACCGAATACGCGCCGGTGCGACATGTGGCGAAGTCATCGACCACGGGACACGCAACCAACATCATCGCGGGCCTGGGCGTGTCGATGAAATCGACCACGCTGCCGGTACTGGCGGTATGCGCGGCAATCTGGGGTGCCTACGCACTGGCCGGCCTGTACGGCATTGCGGTGGCGGCCACGGCGATGCTGTCGATGACCGGCATGGTGGTCGCGCTGGATGCGTACGGCCCGATCACCGACAACGCCGGCGGCATCGCCGAAATGGCCGATCTTCCGCCGGAAGTGCGCGGTGTCACCGATCCGCTCGATGCGGTGGGCAACACCACCAAGGCGGTCACCAAGGGCTACGCGATCGGTTCGGCGGGACTCGCCGCGCTGGTGCTGTTCGCCGACTACACGCATCGCTTGTCGCTGGAGCACGCGGGCACGATCTTCGCCTTCGACCTGTCCGATCATCGCGTGATCGTCGGCCTGCTGATCGGCGGCCTGATCCCGTACCTGTTCGGCGCGATGGCGATGGAAGCAGTGGGCCGTGCCGCCGGCGCCGTGGTGGAGGAAGTGCGCCGCCAGTTNCGCGAGATCGCCGGCATCATGGAAGGCACNACCAAGCCCGATTACTCGCGCGCGGTGGACATGCTGACCAAGTCGGCAATCAACGAGATGCTGATCCCCTCGCTGCTGCCGGTGCTGGTGCCGATCATCGTCGGCTTCGTGCTGGGCCCGGTAGCCTTGGGCGGCTTGCTGATCGGCACCATCGTCACCGGCCTGTTCGTGGCCATCTCCATGACCACCGGCGGCGGCGCGTGGGACAACGCGAAGAAGTACATCGAGGATGGCAACTTCGGCGGCAAAGGTTCCGATGCGCACAAGGCTGCGGTCACCGGCGATACGGTCGGCGATCCGTACAAGGATACGGCCGGTCCCGCGGTGAATCCGCTGATCAAGATCATCAACATCGTGGCGCTGCTGCTCATCCCCTTGCTNTGAGCANTCGCGCNGGATCAGGGCTGCGGCGTCNGCCCTGATCCATCTACTGACTTCCCTCACTGGCGTTTTTCCGCCGAGTTGGCATGCTGGCGGTTCTGCGTGCGCTCGGCGCGCATCCATCATGGGGAGGGAAGCATGAATCTGAAAGCATCGATGCGCCTGGCGCTGGCACTGGTCGTCATAATGGGCGGCATGACCCACGCCCAAGACACTCCGGCACCCGGCGCCGCCGCTGGCACCGATGATCCCTATCTATGGCTGGAAGACATCCGCGGCACGCGCGCGATGGATTGGGTGAAGGCCCAGAATGCCATCACGCAAAGGCAGTTCGCCGCCAGCCCCGCATTTACGCACACGCGCGACCGCATCCTGGAAGTGCTCGATTCCGATGCGCGCATTCCATACGTGGAGCGCCGCGGCGATTACCTCTACAACTTCTGGCAGGACAAGGCGCATCCGCGCGGACTGTGGCGTCGCACGACGCTGGAGGAATACCGCAAGCCCGAACCCAAGTGGGAGGTGTTGCTGGATATCGATGCACTCAACCAGGCCGAAGGCAAGCGCTGGGTGTTCAAGGGCAGCGATTGCCTGAAGCCGGATTACCAGCGCTGCCTGCTCAGCCTGTCGCCGGATGGCGGCGACGCGGTGGAAGTGCGCGAGTTCGACATTCCCAGCAAGTCGTTCGTGAAAGACGGCTTCCTGCTGCCGGTCGCGAAAACCCAGGTGAGCTGGATCGACCTGGATCACGTGTACGTAGGCACCGATTTCGGTCCGGGTTCGATGACCACCTCGAGCTACCCGCGCATCGCAAAAGTATGGAAGCGCGGCTCGCCGCTCGGCGCCGCCAGCACGGTCTACGAAGGCAAGCCGGACGATCTTGCCGTCAGCGCCTATCACGACCGCACGCCCGGCTTCGAGCGCGACTTCATCAGCGTGGCGCGCGACTTCTTCCACAGCGACATGTACCAGCTCAAGGACGGCAAGCTGATCCATCTGGACGTGCCGGCCGATGCAGCAATGGTGGATCCGCATCGCGAATGGTTGCTGGTGCAGTTGCGCGGCGCATGGACGGTGGCCGGGACCACCTATCCCTCGGGCGCACTCCTCGCGACCAAGTTCGACGACTTCATGGCCGGCAAGCGCCAATTCACCACGCTGTTCACGCCGGACCCGCACACGGCCTTGTCGAACTATGTCTGGACGCGGCATCACCTGGTTCTCGACATCATGGACGACGTGAAGAGCCGTCTCGACGTGCTCACGCCGGAGGCCGACGGCAGCTGGGCGCGCGAAGACATGCCTGGCGCCCCTCGATTCAGCACGGTGTCGGTAGTGGATACCGATCCGGACAACAGCGACGAGTACTGGCTCAGCGTGACCGGTTTCCTCACGCCGTCATCGCTGGAGCGTGGTGTGCTGGGCGCGGGCCAGGCGCAGGCGATCAAGCAGAGCCCGGCTTTCTTCGACGCGTCGAAATACGAGGTGAGCCAGCACTTCGCGACCTCCAAGGACGGCACGCAAGTGCCCTACTTCGAGATCGCACCGAAGCATATGAAGCTCGACGGCAGCAACCGTACCCTGCTCTATGGCTATGGCGGTTTCGAGGTATCGCTGCAGCCGTTCTACAGCGGCAGCATCGGCCGCGCGTGGCTGGACCGCGGCGGCGTGTACGTGATCGCCAACATCCGCGGCGGCGGCGAATACGGCCCACGCTGGCATCAGGCAGCGCTGCAGGAAAACCGTCCGCGTGCCTATGAGGATTTCTCGGCGGTAGCCGGCGACCTGATCAAGCGCGGCGTGACCTCGCCCAAGCACCTGGGCGCCGAAGGNGGCAGCAACGGCGGATTGCTGATGGGCAACATGCTCACGCTGTATCCGCAATTCTTCGGCGCGATCGCCTGCGAGGTGCCGCTGCTGGACATGAAGCGCTACGTGCATCTCTCTGCCGGCGCATCGTGGATCGCCGAATACGGNAATCCGGATGATCCCAAGCAGTGGGCCTTCATCAAGACGTTCTCGCCGTACCAGAACGTCAAGGCCGGCGTGGCTTATCCCTCGGTGNTGTTCTACACCACCACCAGCGACGACCGCGTCGGGCCGGTGCAGGCGCGCAAGATGGCCGCGAAGATGGAAGGCATGGGCTACAAGAACGTGTGGTTCTACGAGAACACCGAAGGCGGCCACGGCGCCGGCGCGGACAACAAGCAGGCGGCCTACATGCATGCGCTGGCTTATGAGTTCTTGTGGGACCGGTTGAAGTAAGGCATTACCCGGGTGTGCCCCCCCCTCTCCCGCTGGGAGAGGGGATAAAATCGCCCCATGAAATCGCACCTCCCGATACGCCCNGAACTGCGCGAATGGATCCTCGGCACCACCCGTGCCGGCCACAGTGTCGACACTGTGTTGAAAATGATGCAGGAAACCGGCTACGACCCGCGCCAAAGCCGCAGCATCGTCGCCTCCGTGCTGAACATGCCGATTTCGGCGCTGGACGCGCAT
>JGI25157J39369_1000729_pt1 | contig 17544 bp, 17 predicted proteins | sample AraplaCL_Col_mCL_FD_39369 | JGI IMG/M metagenome (IMG submission 39369)
CGCCACGGCGGCATCCTGGTGCAGCAGAGCGAATCGCCGCTGGCGCACCTGGAGCTGATCAAGTCGATGCGCGCCGCCATGCGCACGGCCGGCTTCAGCGCGGTGAAGACGCTGCCGTTCCCGCAGCCGTGCTATCCCACCGGCTGGTGGAGCTGCACCATGTCGCGCAAGGGTGGCGATCTGGCCGGCTTCCGCGAGCGTGGCGCGCTCAGCAAGAATTTCGCCACCCGCTACTACAACGCCGAAGTGCACAAGGGTGCGCTGGCAGTGCCGGAATTCATGCGCGAGGCGCTGGGGGATTGAAAGCCGAGAATCGTAAATCGGGAATCGTAAATCGAAAAAACCAGCGCGAGTTCCGCGTTTAACTATTCTCGATTTACGGTTGACGATTCCCGCTAAAACAACCGGCTGCGCACCTTCGGCAGCACCACGATCACCAGCGTCGCCAGCGGACCAAACAGCAACGACAGCAGGAACCACAGCAGCCCGCTGCGGTTCTTGCCCTGCGCCAGGCCGGCATTGATCAGGGCCAGGGTGCCCCATCCCACAAACCACGGGGCGTTCGCCTGGGTCAACATCGAAAACGACTCCACAGCTATCTCCTGCGTTCCTCGTGGGCGGCGGTCCTGCATGCTACAGGAGCTTGCGCAGCATGCCCAACGCGCACGTTCAGCGAAGAAGCCCGTCGTTTGCCGTTCAGAACCCTCTCAAACCCGCGCGGTTATGCTGGCGGCTTTTATGACTCCACGGAGCAATGCCCATGCGCGGACGGCGCCTTGTTGCCCTCATCCTGACCGGCGCGTTGAGCGCGACGGCCGCTGCCGCCACACCCCAGGCCGGCCACCACACCACCGCCAAGGCGGCGGCATCTTCGCGCCAGGCGGCGCTGATCGCGTTCCAGACCGACCTTATTAATGTGCTGGTGCCCAGCGGCGATCCGGACCGCCTGCTGGCCGCCGCCCTGCTGGCCCGTCCGCTGCCGAACCCGAGCAAGCTGAACAGCTTTCACGCCCTGGTCGAGCGCGCCAGCCGCGCCGACGGTGCCGGCCCCGCCATCACCTGGGCGCGACTGGCCGATTGCAACGCCGATACCCAGTCCTGCCCCAACAGCGATGCGGTCACCCAGCTCACCCAGCAGGCGCCGGACAACGCGGCCGTGTGGCTGGTGAAGCTCAGCCAGGACGTCGGCACGCTGAAGAAGGACGATGCGCGCCAGGACCTGGCCAAGGCCGCATCCGCCAAGCTCTATGACGACTACAGCGGCGTCGCGCTGAAAGCGTTGGCCAACGCCGCCACCATGCTGCCGCCACCGGCCGCCACGCTGGATCCCAACTCCGATGCCGGCGCGAACGGCGTGCAGGTATTGATCGCCTACGGCTCCGCCGCCGGCATGCCGCAGCCGGCCCTGCGCGATACCGCTACCTATTGCGAAGCGCAGGCGCCGAAAGACAGCGCCGTGAAGGATGACTGCCTGAAGCTGGGCCAGCTCCTGGAGTGGGGTTCGAGCCCGCTGGCCCGTTCGCTCGGCCTGCACCTGCGCGAAGTGCTCAACACCGACCCCGCCCAGCAACAGGATGCGCAGAACGCCCGCCGCAACCTGGTGTGGCAGGTGCAGAACTTCGCCCAGCTGTCCTTGCGTGCGCAAACCGACAAAGCCCAGGCGCAGCATCTGCTGGCCCTGGCCCGCAACGGCGGCACCCAGATGAGCCTGATGCTGGCCGCGTTGCATGATGCCGGCATCGCGACCGATGCGCCGGCGGATTGGGAGCCCACCAAGTAGGGAATAGGGAGAAGGGAATAGGGAATAGCCAGGCACAACCCTCCGGCTAGGCCTTAGCGTTGCGCAATCTGCTTTTTCCATTCCCTACTCCCTCCATCCCTATTCCCTGCTTCCAACCAGCCGGCTACCCTTGACCCCACCTCAAGCCAACAGGGGTAGCTGATGCTTACGGTACTGGTAGCAAGCAGCAAAGGCGGCTGCGGCAAGAGCACGCTGGTGACCCAGCTCGCCTCGCATTGGGCGCAAGACGGCAAGCGCACCGCCATCGTCGATAGCGACCCGCAAGGCTCCAGCTACCGCTGGGCAAGCCTGCGTCCGGACAATGTCCCGGGCGTATTGGCGGTGGAAGGCGGGCGCCGCGCGCTGGAAAAACTGCCCGAAGACACCGACCGAGTACTGGTCGACACCGCCGCCGGCTCGCATGAGAAGGAGCTGGAGCCTTACCTCGAACAGGCCAGCGTGGTGCTGGTACCGGTGCTGCCGTCGTCGTTCGACCTGCATGCCACGCTGAATTTCCTGCAGCATTTGCGCAGCATCGGCCGGATCAAGCGCGGCAAATTGCCGGTGGCGCTGGTGGGCAATCGCCTCAAGCCGTGGACGCACGCCAGCCAGGACGCGATCGCGCAACTGGCCGAGCAATCGCCCTTTCCGGTGGTGGCACAATTGCGCGACACCCAGGCCTACGTGCTGCTGACCTCGCTGGGCAAGGGCATTTTCGATTACGGTTCGGAGCAAGTGCGCGGACACCAGCAGGACTGGAACCCCCTGCTGCGCTGGATCAAACGCCAGCATTGACCGGCCGCCGCCACGCTGAACCCAAACCTGCACCTGGAGCACTCACCGCCATGCACGAACTGATTCTGTTGCGACACGCCGAAGCCCAACCCGCCCCGCCCGGCGGCGAAGATGTGGTGCGTCGCCTCAGTGGCCGCGGCGAACAGGAAGCCCGCGCCGCCGGTACATGGCTGAAGAAGCACGGCAAACGGCCCGATCGCGTGCTCTGCTCCCCGTCCGAACGCACCTGCGCCACGGCGAACCTTGCGCTGTCCGAACTGGAACGCGCGCCGGAGATGGAAACCGCCTCGGAAATCTACAACGCCACACCCGGCGAGCTCTTGGCCTTGCTCGACCAGCACGCCGATGCGAACACCGTCATGTTGGTGGGCCACAATCCCGGCATCGAGCGGCTGGTCGCGTTGCTGGTGGAAGGGCGTTCCGATGACTTCCGCGGCATGCCGCCGGCCGGCCTGGCCGTGCTGCATCTGGATGATGGTCCGCTGGAGCCGGGCAACGCGCGGCTGGATGCGTTCTGGTCGCCATGATGAAGGACGCCCTGATCCATTTTGCGTAGGCGGCACGATGTACAGAAGGTCTGCAGGTTATGTTGCCCGACGCGTGGGATACGGATGGCTACTGGCTCTTTTGCTGCTGTCGTCATCGCCGCTGTTTGCGGCGGCCGGCGCAACCGGCTACCGCATCAATCCTGAGGCATCCCAAGCCACGTTCCAGGTTCGCCTGTTCTGGCTGGACAACGTCAACGGCCATTTCACGCACGTCGATGGCGACCTCGCCCCTGGACCGCATCCGGAGAGCTGGATCGTGAACGCCACGATACCGGTGAACAGCGTGGCGATGACGTCATCGCGCATGCGCAAAATGGTGCTCGCGCCCTCGTTCTTCGACGCCGAACATCATCCGGTCATCCACTTCGTTTCCAACCCTGTCGCCCAATCCGAACTGACGGACGGCGGCACGCTTACCGGCTATCTCACGTTGCGCGGCATTACCGCGCCGATCCAGTTTGCGATGGAGCCGGAGCGTTGCGCGCAGTTGTCCTCGGCGCCGTGCAGGATCCTGCTGCGCGGCAACCTGCAACGCAGCACCTTCGGCATGACCAGCAATCGCGTCGCCCTGTCCGACCGCGTCGACCTGAACCTCAGCATCACGCTTCAACGCGAAACTCGCTGATCAACGGCTATGATGGCGCCGCTCGATCGGCTGCTGCCTGCGGGTTTGCGTGGATCAGAAAAGTGAAAGCCATGTGGAAACATAAGCGTACGGCGCCAGGATGCACCCACACGTCTGACGACGCGCGTGATGCGTCCGCGCGGGCGGCGCACATGCCTTGAACGGGTTCGCCATGCACGCGCGCTGCAAGCTTTTGCTGATCTTGCTGCTGGCATCGCTGCTACAGGGATGCGCGCTGAGCCGAGCGCAGATCCGCCATGCCGATGCGGTGGTCGCCGCCAGCATCGACCGCCAGAGCACCTGCGCCACCGCCGACCATTGCCCCACGCCCTCGCCGCTGCTCGATACCGCGCAGAAAGTGCTGGCCGAATCCACGCCCGACAAACCGGTACACGTCGTCACCCTGCTCAACGACAGCGAAGCCTCGCTGGCCTCGCGCATCAGCCTGATCCGCGCGGCGAAAACGTCGATCGACGTGCAGAGCTATATCTGGGACGAAGATGACCTGGGCCAGCTCGCACTCAACGAACTGATCGCCGCGGCGCGCCGTGGCGTGCACGTGCGCATTCTTGCCGACCAGCTGTTCTCGTTCCAGGACCCGGCCCTGCTCGCGCAACTGGCGCGGGCCAGCCCCAACCTGGAAGTGCGCCTGTACAACCCCACCTTCCACGCTGCGCACACGCCGCCGCTGGAATTCGCCGCCGGCGTGCTGTGCTGCTTCATGAAGTTCAACCAGCGCATGCACAACAAGGTGCTGGTGGTCGACGACACCATCGGCATCACCGGCGGGCGCAACTACCAGGATCGCTATTTCAACTGGGACAACGATTTCGACTACGTCGACCGCGACATCATGGTCGGCGGCCCCGCCGCACGCGACATGGCCAAGGCGTTCAATCGATTCTGGAACCACAAGCGCGCGGTACCGCTCACGCATCTGCGCGACGTCAATCGCCTGATCCTGCGCAGCCCATCGCCGCCGCCGTGGCCGGCGCCGCGCTATGTGTATCCCGCGCGCGTCGCGGCGGCGCAGGAAGAAGCGGAAGACCAGGCATGGCTGGCCGAGCACGTCGCCAGCGACAGCCTCTACACCAGCAAGGTGGAATACTTCAGCGACCTGCCGGCCAAGACCGAGCAGCCTACGCGGCGCGAAGCGCGCGAATACACCGCGCACCTGATGCGCCTGGTCAGCAACGCGAAGAAGGAAGTGGTGCTGCAAACGCCGTACCTGGTGATGAGCCGGCGCGCAGAAAAAATCTTCAAGAACCTGCATCGCGAAGATCCTGCGCCGCAGATCATCGTATCCACCAATTCGCTGGCCTCCACCGATGCGTTTGCGGTGTATGCGGTGTCCTACAAGCATCGCAAGACCTACCTCACCCGCTACGGCTTCAACATCTACGAGTTGAAGCCGCGCGCCGAGCTGGCCAATGCCGCCTACATGCAAGCCAATGTCGAGGATGAAGACGGCGGCGCGCCGCTCGTCGCCGGCGCATCCGGTTCGCGGCGCAAACGCTTTCCGGGCACCGAACGGCGACCCGGTTTCTTCGGCAGCCAAGGCAGCCGCAATCGGCCTGCGCCGCTGATCAGCCCGGGCCGGCGCTTTGGCCTGCATGCCAAGTCGCTGATCATCGACGATGACCTGGGCATGGTCGGTTCGCACAATTTCGATCCGCGCTCCGACCACTACAACACCGAATCGGGCGTGATCGTGTACGACCAGCGCTTTGCCGCGCAATTGCGCGATTCGGTGCTCGAAGCCACCGAACCGCAAAACGCCTGGGTGATCGCGCCGCGCAAGCCGGTGATCCCCGTGCTTGGCCAGGTCAGCCAGTTCATCGGCGACATCTCCGCCAAGCTGCCGCTGTTCGATATCTGGCCGTTCCGCTACGCCACCAGCTACGACATGAAACCCGGCGCCGATTGCCCGCCGATGCAGCCCAACAACCCTGACTTCCGCCGTTGCTACACGGCGGTGGGTGATTTCCCGGACGTGGCGATTTCAACCAAATTGATTTATACGCGGCTGATTACCGCGTTCGGCGCTGGCGTAAAAGGCGTGCTCTGACTCGTAGGTTGGGGTGCAAACCCCAACACCGTGATCTTGATGGCATGGCGACGTTGGGGTTCGCACCCCAACCTACAGCATCTGCTCATACATAAAGTAATGGCATTGCTGCATGCCAAGCTCCCGATACGTCTGCTGCGCCCGCACGTTCTCCGTTTCCACATACAAGCGCAAACCCACCGCGCCCGCCTGCTTCGCACGCTGCGCCACGTCGCCATACAGCGCACGAAACACACCGCCACGCCGCGCTTCCGGCGTCACGTACACGCTCTGGATCCACCACAGATCGCCGTTGCGCCAGTCGCTCCACTCATAGGTCACCAGCAGACAACCCACAGCGTGGCCATCGCGCTCGGCCACCAGATAAAACCCGCGGCGCGGCTCATCGAGCACCGCCGTCACACCCCTCAGCAACACTTGTGGATCCAGCCGCTTTTGTTCGGTTTCCCACGCCATCGCCACATTCCATTCCGCAACGGCTGCGATGTCTCCGCGTTCCGCGGGGCGAATATTCAATAACGACACGGTGTACTCCTGTTTTTCGTTACGGCTTGCGCCGCGCGCGTGATGCGCCCAGCTTGCGCGTAAGCGTATTGCGGCCCACGCCCAATGCCGCCGCCGCATGCTGGCGATGCCCTTCGTTGGCGGCAAGCGCCGCCTCCATCAGCACGCGATCGAGCGTTTCGCGTGCGCGCGCATGGATGTCCGCCTCGCCGCGTTCCAGCGCGCGATCGGCCCAATCGCGCAAGGCATCTGTCCAATCGCCACGTTGCGCATCGGTGGATTTGCCCAGGTCCGCCGGCAGGATTTCGGTACCCGCGGCGATTACCGCCAGGCGCCTGCACAAGTTCTCCAGCTCGCGCACGTTGCCGGGAAAATCCCGCTGCGCGATGGCTTTCAACGCCGCCTTGGAAAAACGCTTGGCCGGAAGCTTCAGCTCCCGTATGGCGGTGGCAAGGAAGTGCTGCGCCAGCATCGGGATATCGGTGCGCCGCTGCCGCAACGGCGGCAGCTCGATGCGCACCACGTCGAGTCGATGCTTGAGATCGGCGCGGAATTGTCCCGCGACGACACGCGCATCCAAGTCCTGATGCGTAGCCGCGACGATGCGCACGTTGCAACGGATCAATTCTCGTCCGCCGACACGATAGAACTCGCCGCCCGCCAGCACGCGCAACAAGCGCGTCTGCAGGATCAGCGGCATGTCGCCGATTTCATCCAGAAACAGGGTGCCACCTTCGGCCTGCTCGAAACGCCCTGCTACGCGGCGCGTTGCGCCGGTGAATGCACCCGCTTCGTGACCGAACAATTCGCTTTCCAGCAACTCGCTGGGAATGGCCGCGGTGTTCAAGGCCACAAAAGGCTTGCCACGCCGCGCACTTTCCTCATGCAAGGCGCGCGCAACCAGCTCCTTGCCGGTGCCGGTTTCGCCGGTGATGAGCACGTTGAGATCGCTGGCGGCCACGCGGCCGATCAGCCGGAACACTTCGCGCATCGGCGCACTTTCGCCCAGCAACGCGTTCGCCGGCGCAAGCGCTACCGCTGACGCGGCTTCCGCATTCGGCACCTCCGCCAACGCGCGCTGCACCGACGCGAGCGCCTGATCCAGGTCGAACGGCTTGGCGAGGTAATCCACCGCGCCTGCGCGATAGGCCGCCGCGGTGGTGGCGACATCTGTATATGCGCTCATCACGATCACCGGCCCGATGCCTTGCGCGCGCAATTCATCCAGCAAGGCCAGCCCGCCATCGCCCGGCATGCGCACGTCGGTGATCACCAATGCCGGCGTCGCTTCGAGCAATGCCTTGCGCACGCTGCTCGTCTCTTCGAACTCGCGCACGTCCATGCCCGCATCACGCAGCGCTTCGGCCAGTACGAAGCGCACGCCGCGATCATCGTCGACGATCCAGATGCCCGAGCGGTTATCGGATTTAGCCATGGGCACGTCCCGTCGATGCTGCCGCGCCCACCCGTGGCGGCAAAGGTAGATAAAGCGAAAACACGGTTTCGCCCGGGCGGCTGGCGTAGCGCAATTCGCCGCCGTGTTCGTGAGCGATTTCGCGCGACAAGGCCAACCCCAGGCCGGTGCCATCGGCGCGTCCGGACACCAGCGGCTCGAACAAGGTGTCGCGCAGCGATGCCGGCACGCCCGGGCCATCGTCCATCACGTCCAGCCGCAAGGCGCTGCGGAACATGCGATCGCCCAGCCGCACGCCATGCTCGACGCGGCTGCGCAACGTGAGTGTCTCGGCGCCGGCTTCGATCGCATTGCGCGCAAGATTCAGCAGCACCTGCTGCAGGCGATCGGCATCACCTTCCACATCCGGCAAGCTCGGGTCGTAGTCCTGGCGCAGACGCGGTGGCGAAGGCTCCGCGCGAATCAGCCCGCCGACCCGCTCCATCAGTTGATGCAGATTCACCAAAGCCAGATGCGGCGCGCCATCGTGATGCAGCAGGCGATTGGCCAGCACGGTAAGCCGGTCCGCCTCCTTGATCACCATGCCGGCCAGCGCCTGCATGTCCGGATCCTCCAGGCGGCGCTGCAGCAACTGCGCAGCGCCGCGCAAGCCTGCCAGCGGATTCTTCACTTCATGCGCAAAACCGCGCAGCGTCGCCGACAACGGCGACACGGTAGACGGTAGTTCCGCCACCGTATGCATCTCCACCAGCAGATCGCCGCCCTCCAGCGGCTGCAAAGCCACATCCACCCGCTGCCCGCTCTGCACCCCCGGCAGCAGCAAGCCCCGGCACTGCACCGAACGCTGCTCCGCCAGGCTGCGCTCGGCCTGCGCCACCAGCCGCGGATCCTGCAACAAGCCCAGCAACGACTGCCCCTGCGCATGCCGCAACCCCAGCCCCAGCAATTCCGCCAGCGCCGAATTGATCCACTGCACCCGCAACGCCCCATCGACCACCGCCAACCCGGTCGACATCTGCTCCACCCAGCTTCGGGACTGCTGCTCGTTCATTGCACCATCATGGACAATGCGCTGGCTTGGTGCAAATTGCTTGATGGCACAAGGGGTCTTGTCCGGCCCGCGATGTTCAGGACGCCATAGCTTGCGGACTTTGGCGTCCCACCGGGGCTTTGTTGCAGCACACAATCCGAGCAGGACATTTTTAGGTAGGGAACTGCAAAGATCAGCTATCGCGACTATTGTCTGCCTTGAGATCAATGGACGGTGACGTTGGAACTTTAATGCTGCGCATGTTCTGTCCGTAATGCGAAATTACGTCCTCCGGAGCGAGCACCGAGTGGTAAAGATGTAACAGAAGGTTTTCGAGAAGTGCATATAGAGACGATCCAACCGCGTCTGCCTTGGCGTAGGCGGGGAAAATGGATGTAGACAAGTCATCTGACATGAAGAGCGCTGGCCTAGGTCCGTACTCTCCTTTCGTCGCCCATACGACGGTTCCGCGATTCAGAAGGCAAAGCGCCCTAACGACTTCGAGGCGTTTTAGGGAACGGTTTATATCAATGAATCGTTCGATTAGAACGTTGAAATCGTCTATTGCTGCGACACCAAGCACGAAGGAATACAAAGGATTTGAAAGACCATGTGGGCAGGCGTCGAAATCGCGATTTTCCGTTAAGCGATTGCGAGACGACCTTACGCGCGCCAAACGATGGCATTTAACTAATTTCTCCATCGCTTCATCGAGAGACTTTATCGTAAGCGTCTGCTTGACCTCCCCAACGGCATATATACCTTCGAACGGCAGTAGCTTGCGACGTGTACTATGCGTCGCAGGAGCGTGAATTGCGGGGAACCAATGAGCATTGAAGATCGCTACGTCCACGTCTCCAGCCGTCCTTCCTAACGAATCCACTACAGAGCCTGAAGTGACCTGATATCTTGTTGGAAGAAAACTCTGCAGCGATTCTCGAACGATATCCTCAGTTGCCAAACCGGAGTCGAAAGCATCAATCGATGAAAGACGTTCCACTTCACTTCTTTGGCAGATCGCTGCCTCGGCCGAACAACAGCGAACCAAAAACCCCTCCGAAATTGACATGCCAGTGGTTGGCATACGTGGTTGCCATGCGCTTGTATCAGGTAATGGAACTGACATTGGTATACCTTTGGCTCTACTGTCAGTGCTCATAATTAGAATCCGATGCGCGATTGACTTCTTAGGTTTTCGATGGCCCCTCTTATCGCATTTTCTTGTGGCTGCTCTGTACCCCACTCCCTCCAAAAATCACGTGTCGCACTATCTGGTGTGATTTTTGGAGTATCCAGCTTGATACGTGTAGGTATGAGCACCGCATCACCTAGGAGTAGCGCCTCACCTGTATCGAGCAAGGGCAAAATACTAGTTAACCCTGCCAAAGAATCTGGCATAAGGCGCTTAATGACACCTTGGTCCGTTTCGTTGGTCAGCCGTAATGCCAGGAAATTATTGCACTGACTCAAAATTGTTCGACTTACGTCAGACGGTCGCTGACTTACTACTAATAACGAAAAGCCATACTTACGCCCCTCTTTAGCAATTCGCTCGAACGAACCGAGCGCTTGGCGCTGTACGGCATCCGCGTCATCGCGGACCGGAAGATAAAGATGAGCTTCATCGCACAGTAATGTAACTGGAGTCCGTGACTTCGAACTCATCCAGAATTGAACATCATAAAGTAGCCGCGCAAGGGTGCCTGTGACGACCGGGAGCACATCAGATGGTACCTCCGAAAAATCAATAACCTTGATGCCTATGCCGCCGTTTGAGGTGAGAAGCCTTAAGACTTGGTTGGCAAGCCATTCGTAATCCATGGCCACCTTTGGTGGCGCAAACATAAAACCATACCGTCGATCATCCAGCTTCGCCTCCAGACGTGAAAGGAAGCGCGTAAGCTTATCTTCCCACTCACCCTTTACGGGTCCAGTTTTGCCGACCCCTTTGGCTGTGTTGTCTCCCTCAAGGAGGCCGATGAGTTTCATTATGTCGTAGGGAATTGGTGAGTCTACGGTAAAGGTCTTCTTGACCAAGTCTTTCTTTTCGGCGTCTAGCGTCGTTCCCTTCAAGGAGCGAACATGCAGCGTGAACCTCGATGCTTGATTTGGAGCGTTCTGGTCACTCCGATCAAGAATCATGGACAACATTTCGTCGCGGTTGAGAAGCCAATATGGGAGAAACAATACGTCGTCGCCAGGCTTTTCTAGATCGCCTGGACCTGCGATACGGAAGCGCTGGGCAAAGCCCCCGCTCGCCTTATCTGCAAGCGGCGTGTACTCACCATGCATATCAAACACGATGATATTCGGAAATTTAAGTTTCGCAGCTCGCTCAAGTATCAGGGCAACTGCCCAACTCTTACCCGAACCAGTACTCCCTAAAATAGCGGCGTGCCGCTGAAAAAACTTATCTCCACTGGCGATCGCGTCGGCTGATCTGTCCGCCACGAACGTGCCGAGCTTTAAACGCTCTTCCTCGGCGAAGCCTGCACCGAGAATACCCATGAATCGCTGGAGATTGGCGCCTTCAATCACAAAGCAATCTCGATCAATCTGGGGAAAGCTGTCAGCGCCTCGTTTAAAGGTATTCGCTTTAGCACCCTCGATCGTTCTGTAAGTTCCTATAAGAATGGCCTGGATTAAGTCATTTGGCACCACTTCTAGAAGTGCTCCATCCTCTCCATCTTCCTCGATATCGGGCAGCGCATCTCGAATACTTCGTGTCACTCGGTCGGCCATTGCAATGAGGTATTCCTGCTCAGTTGTTCCACGTATAGCAACAAGTTGACCAATACCTATGCGGGTAAGCAGGTTCGAGTTCGTGACATCTATGACCGCACGGCTCGTATCAACCGAAGCAATGCGACCGATTTTGTCCTCATCTGTGAGTTGTAGTGAGGCTTCTGTCATGGCTCAAGCACCTCTGTGATGAAAGTATTGAGGTCCCATAGAGGGAGATTAGGGATGAAGCTATGTGCTTTATTTATGAAGACCAACGATCCGTCCACCCCTCCGGAAGATCCTTGTTGGATGGCGATAACGCTGGAATGCTCTTGAGCAAGCTTTAATGCGTTGCCCGAAAGCACTTGCGTTAAAAGAAGGGTTGGAATCCCACCTTTGATTCGTGGCGTCAAGTGTGTTTCAAGATGATCGTCGTTGAATCCGTAACCGAGTACAAGAAATCGACTTGCCTTATCGATGGCCGCATTTGCTCTTTCGCGATGTCGATCAAATGGGCTTTCATACCCATTTCGGAACTTGTTGACACCAGGGGTGATAATCAGTCTTGGCAAGTCGAGATCACCCTCATAGCGAACAGGCTTTCCTTCGCGGTGATACCAATCTAGGCTGCCATGAGGTTTAAAGACATTCACTCGGTCTCTGTAACGGTAGCGCACGTTCCGCCCCTTTAACGCAACTTCTCGGCAGAAGCTAAGCCGACTCTCTGTCTCGTCTAGGCGTCCTGCGAATTGGCCTACGAACAACGTATCTACGCCGAGATCAGCCTCCTCCGCTGCAATCTCCAGAAGCCGATCGTAATTGGTCGTTATGACAGAGATCCCGCCTGTCGGCTTCAGAAGGTGCTTCAGAAGTCGAGTGAACCGAAGAATTTTTTGCTTGGAGAAGATTTCCGTTATGACATCGCGCTCACGTTGCGCTATTAGTTCCGCAGTCTTGGCAACGATGACTGCTTCGAGAGTTGGAGTTGGTTGTTTTGAAAGTAGTGCGGCTTCAAGGCCACTTGTGGCGATCAAGGGAGATAGCTTGGCCCAAAGTGTCTTATCACTTTTCGAAAGGGCAGGATCAACCGTCAACTGGAGATAGCTCGCTATTGCCCCCATGCCCGGAAGTCCCTCGGCACAAGACAAGCCGGAGCCAACAATGGTGACCAGACCATCGGTGAAATGCCGCTGAAGTTGTACCTTCAGATCGTGAAGTTCCACTCATCCCCCTCTTGTTGATGAAAATTCCTAGCGGCCATTTCTACATACCCGCGCATAGATTTATCTCAAACAAATCAGGAATTCGCAGGTATTGTTCGAGCGCTTCTATCTCGCTGCATTCGGGCACACTACTTACCAATGCATCAAATCGTCATCGAATAGATGCTGTTCAGCCTCTTCTTCTGTGTCGTCCTCTTGATCTTCGTCCTTCTCATCATCGTCATCACTGTCTTCTTCTCCTTGATCAAAATACTCTTCGTCCACCTCATCAAACTCAACGAAGTCAGCAAGGTCCTTGTCAGAGTCGAACAACGCGTCGTTAAAGGATGCCGTATCCTTGATCGCAAAAAGTAGATCGAGTTTTCGTAACGGGTCGAAGAAGTTGACGTTGTTCGCCATCAGAACAGAAAAATATGGGTCCGCTGATATAAAAGACGTGCTGGAATTACCAAGCCATTTTCGGCGACCGCCCTCATAAGCCAAAAGCCAGCCGTCACCGAACAATGCGTCCGTCGTTGCATACGGAGAAAGCTTTGCTACCGAGATTGAGGGGCCGTTGGCGTGTGAGCTCAGAACTGCCAAAGCTAAGAGTAGGCATGCCGAACTGGAAATCCCTTCCAGTGCTTGCACGGCATCGTGATTGAGTGGCAATTTTAATTCGAGGAGTATCCACAACGCCCATGCAACCTCGCTATGGTTGTCAGAAGGTGCGTGAACACTGACCGTGGTATTGCAGAATCTAGCAACTGCCTCTCTATTTACATCATATCCGTACCTGGCGTATGTCGTCAGGAAGGAGGCGACTACCTGCATGGTATTGGGAAATGAAAATCCGCAATGCAACAGATACGATTCAAAGATTCTCCAGTTTGACCTCTTAATCACCTTGGACGAGATGATTTTAAGCCCATACTTAACGACGCTTTCATCTCGGTAGCTTTTTTCTAAACCGAGAAGGTTCTCAAAGAACTTGTGAATGTCATTGCGTTGTGCTGCTCGACTTTCAGCGATCGCCATTCCTTTTAACTTGTATTTCCATGACTCCTCAATCAACTCCTTCGTCTCTATGATGCGCGTTTTTTGTGCATTGATCTGAAGCTCATAACCACCAACGACTCGCGAAAGAATCGATAGCGCTCTTTCAGCTTCTCCGCGCTTATTGAAGAACAGATAAAAGTCATCCACGTAGCGAAAGCCAGCAGGCCAAACTCCCAACTCTGCCTTTAATTCCCTATCTATCGCAGTCCCAACAATCTCAGCGATTACGTGGGAGGTATCTGGACCAATTGGAAGACCCATTGTTTGGAAGTCCTGGATCGCCATGCTTTTTGCGTCAAGGATATTTCCGAAGTATTGCGATACTTTTGCCCGCTGTGTCTTCGCAATTGCTTTTCCGTGCAATGCCCAAGGAATTGAATGGGTATAAATAGTGGGAAAGAAGCGGGATATGTCAGTGACGAGTGTGTACCTATATCCTGATGCGGCGAGGATTTTGTGATCGTGTACGTCACTGAATCGATTAATCTTGATGGCTCGAAGCCCACGCTCCAACTTTGGGCGGCTAAACGAGAATTTGCTTCGGCTAAAGTGGTTCTGAATCTTCGCCCAGTAGATCGCCACCTCTTGGCAAAGATGGAAGTAGCTGACGGGGTTTAGGATGCTAGTAACGCGGCGGTTATAAGATGACCGCGCTACCGAAAAACGCTCTGGGCTATTCCGCTTCTGGCCAGCGGGCCATAGTGCCGAGACAGTTTTGTACCGCTTCGCAAAACTAGTCGTCGTAAATCCAGGTGGAAGCTGCACGGGAAAATATCCCCGCCCCAACAAAAGCCGAATCTTATCCATGCATATCCGTGCACAACGAAGCTCCCTTTCATCGGGAGACTAAGTCTCTCTGCACCCCCCTGTTATTCGTCGACGTCCAGGCTACGGCCTTCCACCTCCAAGTATGATTCCAACTTGAGAAACGTGAAGGTTTTGTCAATTTCGACAAGCTGCGCGTTGCCCGAGATGTTTGTTGCCAACCGGAGATGCATGGCTGCTTGAGCCACGACGTGATCGAGCTGTTTGCTTGGTATGGCGTGGAGAACGTTAGTCGCCACACATCAAAGATTTGCCGACTCAATTAGAAATTCTATGGGATGGCAGCTTTGAGCTACGTGGCGAATTTTTTGTGGTGAAAACACGACATCCAGTAATCGGGTCTCAAACCATCGCAGGTTTTCCAGTGGATCGGCTCCGACCATATCTGGAAGCAGCGAAATCCGTCGCACGCAAAGTGGACGAAGTGTTCGGTCAAGAAGATGCTGTGTCACTTACGCCAGATGCGTCGCTCACCTCGCTAGGATCGGCTGGGATGAAGGGCATCTTGCCTAGCCGATTTGTCGAAGTTGCTTACGTGGTAACTCGCTGATCTAGAAGAACAGGCATAAACTATGCGGTTTTAAAACGCGAGGACCATGGGGTTCTGTTCACGTGGGTTGTCGGGAACATCTTAGTTGCACCCCAATCTATGCGACGCGCCGAATAAATCAGAACCCGCTTAAAGCGACTGTACCGGCAGCCCCATCACCGAACCGTCGTAAGTAAGCTCCACGATCACGGTCGGAGAGTCGGAGGAAGCCTTGGGAAGCGAAAGGCTGAATCCGCCGCCTGGGATGGAACGCAGCGCCAGGTCCGTCTTCTCACCTAATACCTGAGCGCGCAACAGCCTTGGGCCGGCAGTGAATGCAGGAATGGTCATGCTGCTGGGTGGCGCAGAGTCGTTGCTCGGCAGGAGGTGCAAGAAAATCGTCTTGCCTGACCGCGTGAAGCCAGCCGTAGCGGAGGGCAGGAACGGGCCGCCGCGTGTTCCGTAGATGGCCTTGCCGTGGCTTTGCAGCCAGCGGCCCAATTCATCGAGGCGTTGCAGCTGGTCGTTCGGGATATGGCCGTCCGGTGCAGGCCCCACGTTCAGCAGAAAATTTCCGTCGCGCACCACCGTGTTGGTCAGCAGCAGCACGAGTTCCTGCAGCGATCGCGGTTTCGCACCGGGTTGGTAACCCCAGGTGCCGGCAAGTGTCACGCACAATTCCCACGGCTGGGTATTGTCGAAGTCGCCGAGCCGCTCTGCACCTTCCCGTGTTCGCCAGTCTCCGGGGGCCGAGGTTCGATCGTTGATAAGAATGTGCGGCTGGAGCTGATGAAGACGCCGGCTGACGAGATCATCCTGCCACGAGAACCGTCCCGAATAAGGTTTGTCATGCGCACGCGATTTCCAGCCTGAGCCATCGAATTCAATACCGCCGAAGCCGAGCCATTGTTCACCGCCGCCGTCGAACCAGATCAGATCAAGCTGGCCGTAGTCCGATGCCAGTTGCTCGATTTCCTTGTGGTACTGCTCACGCATCGCCTCGGCGGATTCAAGGTAAAGGTCGGGGAAAAAGTACCCGGGGAAACGCCAGTCGAGGGGAGAGTAATACAGCCCTGCGCGCATCCCTTGCGCGTGCGCGGCGCGCATGTACTCGGCGACGATATCTTGATGTGCGGCCGTACGCATCGAATTGAAATCATTCGCATGCGAGTCGAACAATGCGAAACCGTCATGGTGGCGTGCCGTCAGCACCATGTATTTCATGCCGGCCCGCTGGGCCGCTTTCACCCACGTTTCGGGCGCACGGGGATCTGGTTTGAACGCGTCCGCGAGCTTTGCATATTCGCGATGAGGCATGCGTTCGTTGAACATGGCCCATTCGCCGTGGCCTAGCACGGAATAGATCCCAAAATGGATAAACATTCCGAATCGCGCTTCGCGCCACCAATGCACGCGCCGGTCTGCGTCGGGACCTCTACGCACCTCGGATAACCCGAAAGGAGGCGGCGGGAGAGTGGTGCTTTGGGCGTTTCCCGATGCGCTGACCGAAGATCGCGCGGTGTCTTTTGTATGGGTAACGGCTGACTCTGGAGAGACAGCCGAGGCACAGATCGGAGCCCATAGAAGCAGCGCATGGAGGAGAGCTCGAATGCTATTCATAAAAGGCCCGAATGTGATGGATGACCCAAGGTGGACTCTTCGAATTCCTTGGCGCGGAGCGCGTAGGTTGCGTGCAAACCCAGAAATCTCCCCGCGTTTTTCGCTGATATGTTGAGCAAAATCAGCGCTTGGTATCTCGCGCCCAACCACTCATATTGCCTCATCGTCATTCCGGCGAAGGCTAGTGCTGTCCGGGGAAAACATGACGCGCCAAGAAAAACTTCGACATGTAACCCGGCTGCGCGATTTTCACCTGCAAATTCAACGCTACCGATCCGTCATCCCGGCGAAAGCTGGACGTAGCGCGCAGCGCGGAGAACATCCGAAGGATGGCCCCGAAGGGGTGAGCGAAGCGAATCATCCAGTGCCTTGGGCACTCTGCAAGTCGCTGGATCCCAACTTTCGCTGGGATGACGAACATTTAGCCATTCCTGCAAGACGTTCAGACGCTTTCCTCGGACAGCAGTGGGCGACTCAATTCATTTTTTGTCGATCTGCCAGCGCGAAACCTTCGTTTTTGTGCAAGCAAGGCCGGAGCACAAGCGTGGATATATCCGGTGCATACCCCAACCTGCACAGTACACGAATGCGCGCACTGCATTGTTTCTGCTGCGACACTGTATCGCTCGCTGCAGGATACGGCATTGCGAAGAACACAAGACACGCTTGCGAAAATTGAAGCTGCGCAGCAGCAATTTCACGGTGATGGTTTTGCGTGCCGGCCAGTTCCGCGTGACGCTCCTGTCGCCTCCACCGAAATGCGACAGCAGCGCAAGAGCGGGTCACGGGTTGGTGCCGTGCGGCAAGGCAAAGCGCCTTGC
>JGI25157J39369_1000739_pt1 | contig 17350 bp, 20 predicted proteins | sample AraplaCL_Col_mCL_FD_39369 | JGI IMG/M metagenome (IMG submission 39369)
AAGGCCCGCAAGCTGCGCCGCGTGGCTTGAACAGACGACCAGTCTGCCCTGCGCCACGCAACACACCCTGCGAGCCTTCTGGACATCATGCCGGGTCCGTGGAATAGATCAGAGCATCCCTAGCCAAGACCCGCGAACTCATTGCGCTGGCCGTGGCCGTGACCACACGCTGCGACGGCTGCATCACCGTGCACACCGGCGAAGCCCTCAAGCACGGCGCCAGCCACGAGGAAATCGCCGAGGCATTGGGCGTGGCCATCGCCCTCAACGCCGGCGCGGCGCTGGTGTACTCGGCCAGGGTGATGGATGCGGTAAGCGCGCACGAAGCCGGCTCCTGAGGGGCCGCCGCCGCGGCTCGCTGCCCACGCCGCATTTCAAAATTCAGGACGCCAAACGTCTCCCTCAGGCCAGCCCACGGCTGGCCGATGACCTTGGCTACCCGAATGCGGCGACCTATGCCCCTGAACTTCCACGAGATCGAGCAGCGCCTGGCCGATTTGCAGAGCGCCGTGCCGCGCCTGCTGCAGCACAGCCCGGGCACCGAGTTCTGGATCGAGTTCATGGAGCGCGCCAACGCTATCCGTGACCACGTATCGCTCGAACACTACGACTGGGTCACCGAGCGCATCTACGAGGTGCTGGTGCGCCATGGCATCTCTCCGCCGTCCAAGTGGATTCTCGCCGCGGCGGCCGAGGCCGGCTCAAGCCCTCTGCCATCCGGCCGATAGATTCCTCAGGCCCCATCCACGCGGGGCCTGGGGAGGTTCCATCATGACCACATCATCCGTCGTCGCAGCGCTGATGCTGCACAACCAGTCCTGTTCCCAATGCCGCATGGGCGAGCCATGCCTGGTGACCGAACGCATCCAGGACGACTGGCTGCGGCAGCAAGCCGCCGCCCAGCCCGAACCGAAAGCCGAATACTGGGCGACGGAAGACGCGGCCTGATGGTGGCATCGTAGGCTGGGACCGTCCCGGCCCACGACGCCCTCGCAACGACACGCTTATGGCGGCGAGGCGCCCAGCAAGCCCACTTTGTAGCCTGCTTCACGCAGCCGGCTGGTGGCCTTCATGGCCTGGCTCATGCCCGACGAAACCTTTCATGACTTAATCGGCACTCATGCCCGAAAGGCCCTTTCAGCCCGCGCCTAGATCTCACCGCTTAGCACACGGCGATACGTGTCATGCCAGGATCACGGTCATCAACCGGCAACGCGTTTGTCAGCAAGGTATTCGAAGGCATGCATACTGGAGCGCAGTACCATCAATTTATTCAGACCTCACCACGAGATCGGGTGGTGCGCGACAGATTTCAGAAGATGGCGTTGGACCTGTTACCGACGGGAGCGGACGTGCTCGATTTTGGCGCCGGGACTGGTATTGACGCGAAGGTGTTTGCCGCTAAAGGACACCGTACTTTCGTGTATGAACCTTCCGAGGCGATGTGCGGGTACCTGGCGCAGTATTGCCATGAAGAAATGGTTCGCGAAAACATTATCAGGATTTCATCGCCTCTTGCCTGCACAGTTCAGGGAGTCACAGCGAACTTTGCGGTCCTCAACCATTTCTCAAGCCACACATTGCTCTTTGAAGAGTTGTCGCGTGTAGTCCGTCCCGAGGGCTTTGTGCTTGCCAGCATGCTCAATCCGTATTATCTCGGTGATGCGCGTTATAACTGGTGGCGAAAGAATCTTATAAACCTTCTGCTGCACGGCCACTACGCCATCCCGAGCGAAAGCCGTATCCATCGTTTTGCGCCACGTATCGTGGCGCAAGCAGCGGCACCTTATTTCAAGCTGGAACGCCTCACTCCCCGCGGTTTCGGTCTGATCACTGATCTGTACATGTTTTTGCTCTTTCGGCGCACCTGAAATGTGGAAAGACTGGCTAAGGCCGTTCGTGCACCCGCTGCCGCAATGGTCGCCGATTGCCATTGCGCCTTCGTCGCGGGTGGTCATCGCCACATTGCGCTGGGACGGCAAAACGGCGGATGCCACAGCGGATCACACGGTGGCTTCGCTCAAGCCGCTTACGATCGCGACCAGTCTTGATGCCAGTGAATGTGCTGTACTTGAGTACGCCGATAGCACGACAGGAAAGCTTCTTGGTGTGTTACGCCTGGCGCGAAGCGGATCGATCACCGCCGAAAACACATCGGTCGCCCTTTATCGTGTTGAAGCTGGCGAGCACCGCTGTCTTACCTGGCCGCGGCGGTCGTGGAATGCATGGCTTCAGAACCGAAGCATGTTGAAAAATCGCTCATCGTATCATTTGCATATGGAACCTACCGCGGCACAGCAGCTCATGGTTGCCTATCTATGTCCGCGGCCGGTCGTTCTTGTATCCGTCAACGCATCGGGCCATAACAATATCTTTCCGATGGATTTGATCGGCCCGCTGGAACGCAGCGGATTTTTTTCGCTTGCGCTGCGCAGCACCAATGTTTCTGAGCCGGTCATGCGTGAAGTGCGGCTGGTGGCGCTATCCAATATCCCTGCGGCCATGAAGGGGGCTGTTTACAACCTCAGCGAGCATCACAAGCAGCCGCTCAAGGATTGGAATGCGCTTCCGTTTCCTGTCCGGGCTACGCATGAGTTTGGCATTCCCGCCGTGGCTGGTGCGCTGCGCGTCCAGGAGCTGAGCATTGTGCAGAGCCAGGTGATTGGCTCGCACACATTCTTTCTTGGCCGCGTCATTGCCGACGAACGCCTGGCGGACGGCGCTCAGCTGCATCACACAGCGGGCTTTCACCAAGCCTATCGCCGCAGGCAGCACATGCCGTTCACAGAGGCGTAGTCGATAGCCATGCCCGCGCCGCCAAACACCCGATGTATGGCGACGTCATTTCCCGAACATTGCGAGCCACTGCAGCACTGCATGCGAAAGCTCGATGCGCTGATCGGAATACGCGTGATCGGTCGGAAAGTGCACGCGGGTTACCTGGCTATTGCCGGCCTGGCCAAGCGCGGTGGCGAAAGCGTCATCCGCGTCCGCAAGGCCGTCATCGGAGGTGGCGACCAGCACGGGGCGGCCTTTGAGCGCATCGACCTTGGACTTGAAGGCCCACGCCGAGGCATGCTCGGCCAACTCTTTGGCAAGTCCCTCTGGCGTGCATCCGCTGAGCGGCGCCATCCCTTCGCCGGCCAGTCCCGCGCTCATGTCATGCAAGGCTTCGGCGGGGGATTTCTTTGCCCGCATCTGTTCGAACACGTTGCCCATGTCGGCCGCCGATATCATCGCGATCCCCTTGACGGCAGGATCCGCCGACGCCGCCTGCACCGCCATGAAACCGCCCATGCTGTGCCCGATTAGCACGATGCGCGACGCATCCAGCCGCAGTCGCTTGGCGTTCTCCGGCTGGCGCAGATAGGCCAGCACGGCGGCGGTGTCCTCGATGCCGTGCGAGAACGAGAAGTCTCCCGACGAGCCCCAGGCGCCGCGGTAGTTGAAGTAGACGACGTCCCAGCCTGCGCGGCGCATGTCCTGCGCCAGATCCAGGTTGCGCTCGTTGCCTGGAAAGCCGTGCAGAAGCACCACCACCGGATGGGGACCGGCGCCAGCCGCCACGTAAACCAGGGCGTTCATCTGCGCCCCCTGGCTGGGAATCTGCATGGTTTCCATGGAAGCCCGCAGTTCGCTTTGCGGCTTCTTGACGATGTTCGTCTTGGTGTTGTCGCCGTCTCCGAACGCGCGGGCCGCAGCTGGAACGAGGCCGGCGACCAGGCAGGCTGCCAAGAGCATGGATGTCATGCGGTGCTTCATGTAGTCCCCACTAGATGATAGCCAGTCGAAAAGTCGATAGTGCTGGGTTCGCTTTTTTAGCTCAAGCCGAAGCGCTCCTTGAACCCCAAAATTATTTGCCGGCCTCGAGGGCAGACAGTTCAATGGCCTTCGTGCCTGATCAAGCGTAGCGCGGCGAGCTGGCGTTCAAGCGCCGCGATCGAATCCCACGGCAAGATGGGCGAGTTCTGCCTTTCATCCGGCGGATGCGTCGGCAACCCATCCGACCAGCCACCACAGCCCACCAGCGGCAGCAGCGGCCGGTGATGCAACCACGCCAGGCAGACCTCCGAAATGGTGCCGGCACGGCCGCCGATGACGATGCACGCGTCACCGGCAAGCGCCATCATCAGGTTCCTGGCGTCACCCATGCCACAAGGAATGACCACCGTCGCCGGCCAATCCGCTGCCGGCATGTCGGCGTCCGTGATGATGCTGACCACCAGCCCGCCAGCGACCTTGGCGCGCTGTGCCGCGACACGGGTTGCCGGACTTCCGCATCCGCTGATCACGGTGATGCCCAAATGGGCGAGCAACTCCCCGGCCTGCCCGGCCAAGTCGTAAGCCTTGGACCCTGGCTCGGCACTTCCCAACACGCAAACTTGAGGCTGGCGCGTTTCATTGATCATGTCTGTCCTTATAGCTGCTCAGGTCGCCCTTTGAACACCCGTGCCTCGAGTCAAATGATTCGCAAGCAGAACCATTATGACCATCACTCCAAGCGACGATGGAATCACCTGGCTCCAAGGTTGCAGATGTTTAAGCAAGTTGCCTGCACCGGCCGACAACATGGCGAAGTAGCAGCCGGTCATTTTCAGTCCGTGGTCCAGCAGGCGTACGTGTTGAAGCCAATACATGCCCCAAAATGGGCGGCTCAAATCGTAGAGTGCGATGCACGATACGTAGGCCGCGGTTGAATAACCGATCATAGGTGTCCAGGATGCCGTGCCCGCGCCCTTGGATAGCAAAAGCCACGCACATCCACCTAACGCGATACAGGCGAGCGATGCATCAACAGCCGAAGGAGGATGCGTTCGCAGCGCCAGCGAACGGAGGCTGCTTATGTATTGATAAGAGGCAGAGAGTGATGCGGCCAGCAACGGCACCGGCTCGTGCAGGAAGATATCCGCCAGCAGGGCTGTTGCCAAAACAACGCCGGCCAGGATGACGAATACACGCCCAATCCGGCGATGAATTCGCCCTCCCTTGGTCGACAGCAAAGGGAATAGCCCGCAGACCAGGCCAGCCACACCCATGCCGACATGCACAGCGACGTTGATGTCATTCAGTTGCATAACGTTCCCCTGGGACGCAACGGGCGGATTTTTAAAGCTTGCTCCGCCACACTGCGCAATGGGAAAAGTATGCACCTATAAGGCGCCCATGTCCGGATGGCACCCATTTATAAGGAGCGACAACTTGCCTTACGCCAGCATCGCGGCCAAGGTCGATACGCAAATTACAACGCAGGCAGCGAAGAAGCTGTTGAGCAGCAGGGTTTCGAATTTCATGGCGACTCTCCTTTCGATTAAGTGGTGAGGCTTTCGAGGAGAGGAGCTGCAAAGCCGGTGCCAACGGCAGCACTACCTTGAAAACCGCGTAGCGGCGCCATTTGCAATGAAAAGAAGCGATGTGCCCCGTTGTCCGCGGACAGTTGTCCGCGCTGTCCGGACGATGTGCCTGATTGGACATAGGCCAATGTCGCGCCAGTGTGCGGTCCTCTTTATGGGGAACCGGCCCCCGGGTTCACGTTGAAGGCATTTTGCAATGGTTGTCGATCTTCCCCCTTCCCGTTCGTCAGTGATAAGAACCCACGGCAATCGCGCCGCGGACAACACAAAGGACAAGTAATGAGCAAGATGATCTTCGTGAACCTGCCGGTGACCGACTTGAAGCAGTCAAAAGCGTTCTATGAGGCCGTCGGTGCGGTCAACAACCCCGCCTTCAGCGACGATACCGCGGCCTGCATGGTGTTCTCCGACACGATCTACGCGATGCTTCTCACCCACGACAAATGGCGCCAGTTCACGGGCAAAAGGATCGTCGACGCGCATGTGGACGCACAGGTGTTGCTATGCCTGTCGGCGGACGGTCGCGAAGATGTGTCCAGCATGGTCGACAAGGCAAGTGCGGCCGGCGGCAAGGCCGATCCCACGCCCGTGCAGGACTTCGGCTTCATGTATGGCCGCAGTTTCGAAGATCCGGACGGCCACATCTGGGAAGTGATGTGGATGGATCCCAGCGCCATTCCGCCGCACGGCTGAGCAGCCGGTAGCACTTACTTGAGCGCATGGCGTTTGTAACTCCCTCCCCTGCGTGAAGGGAAGGGTTGGAGTGGTGTTGCACGAGCACGCCGCGCGAGCATGAACTCATCGCGCGGTTGCTTCACCCCAACCCAACCCCTCCCCTACTGCACGTAGGGGAGGGAGTGAGATTTCGCCCGAATGAACCTCGTCCTTTGCGGATACGCCCCCCGCAACCGCCGTGAATGTGATCGTCAACGGCCAGCGAAGCCCTACTGAAGTAAGCTAGGCCACGCTCCAATGGGGAGCAAAGGGAAAAGAGGAGAGATTTATGCATCCGCATCCGATCTTTGGACTCGTCGCCGCCGTGCTGGCCGTGATTCCCGCCTGGAAGATCGTCTCGAAAGCCGGCTACAACGGCGCTTGGTCGCTGCTGATCTTCATACCGCTGGTCAACATCATCATGATGTACGTGTTTGCCTTCAATCAGTGGCCAACGGAAAAGTCGCGCACACCATAACCGCGAACGCAAAAGTGCCACGGGTGCCCCCATGGCCGTTTTTATTCCCGCGAAAGCGAGAATCCGCCTGCGTCGGTCGGCGACAGGAACTTGCAGTTAATTTCTTTCAAAGCTGGCTCCCCTCGAGCGCATGCCCCTGACGTACAGAAGCATTGGCACGATGGCTAGACAAAGCATGGCGAAAACCATCGACAAACGCACCAACAGTCGGTTAGCGGCATGGACAGTGCCACTCATGCTCCGCGATGGGTTGTCCGCACGATAGGTAATCGGAATGACGGTTACACCAGGCACCATCGTGTCGCAGCGGGCGTCAAAGAAGCCACTCTCTCCGGTGTAAGCCTGTCCATCCACCTCGTAGCGATAGGTATATCCATTGGCTTTAGTCCCGCAGTTTCGTACAGCAACCACGGTTCCCTGTGAGACCACGCTTGCATGAGTGAAAGGCGAGACATTAGCGATCCACATAATCAGCAAGAAGACGTTCAAGAGTCCCCACAACCAAAGGAACTTTGAGCGATGCGTTACGTACCATTCGCGAAAGCCGTCGAACCAACCCATCTTTTTCACCCCTGTCTTTACGATGTAAAGCCACCCCTGCGTTCAAAGGCAACCTGATCCGAGTGGGGCTCCCTCGTTGCTTGAATCGTCAAGCATCAAGCATGCCATACAGTGCCAAAAAATCATCACTGAATCATCTTTATCATGACATTAGTGGGCAAGGGCCGCTTCGATTGCGCGGATTGCGCGCATACTTGGCACGCCTCGTCCGCCCGGGCAGCAGGGGATCAACTTCCACTTGCAGCGCAGCAGCCCTGGAGGAACTTCGTATGAAGACCGTCACCCCTTTCCTGGCAATCACCATTGCGACGCTTTGCGCGTCCGCCATTCCGGCCGCAGACAAAAAAGACGTCACTATCGTTCGGGACTACACCGATGTGGTGGCGCCACCCGATCAAGCCGCCTACGAAACAGGCGTAAAGCGCTTCAATCAATGCCTGGCCCAGCACGGCTACAAATATGCATGGACGGCTTGGGTACACGAAACCGGCGATACGTATACCTATTCCTATACGACCGATCCGGTTGCGTGGGAAAGCTTCGATGCCATGCACGCCCAGGGCGCGGCGTGCGATGCGGCCCTCAGAACCGAAGTGAATCCACATTTGAAGCGCGAAACGAGTGCGTTTATTCAAATCATGCCGGAATTGAGCCACATGCCGCCTAATATGGGACTAGGCACGGGCTACATTGAAGTCACCAACTTCAAATTGAAACCAGGGCATGAGGCTTCTGAAGCTTTCACCACGGCGGCAAAGAAAATCACCGCAGCGGCCGAAAAATCCAAATGGCCCAACTACTACTCGATCGGCATGATTCGCGACGGCGGCGACGACGCACCCGACTTCGTGCTGGTTAGTCCGGCAAAAAGCTGGGCCGAGCTGGAGAAGGATACTGACCCTTCCGTCTGGCAGATGGTCGAGAACGTGTATGGCAAGGAAGCAGGCAAAGCCATTCGCAAATCGGTAAATGACGCGCTGCAGAGCGTCACTTCGCACGTAGACAGTTATAGCGAGAGTTTGACGTACAAGCCGTCTGGAAAGTGACTGATGCTCGAATCGCCCAAGCGGCCCGTTATGCGGGCCGCTTGTCCTCGCGATATCTCTTGCTTAAGTCGTCGAACTCAACCTGGACCGTTTTGGTTTCAGTTCTAAGAAACCAGCCTATCGGCCCTCAGCCTTGTGCCGCCTTTGCTCGCATGTCTTCATACTTACCAAGAAGTACCTCTGCATATGCCAGATCGTTGCTCGTATCAGCCTTGTCGTCTTCGTCCTGCACACCGCTTTCGAGGAGCGTTTTGTACTTTTCTATCAACGCTTCGAGCGCTTCGATGATGCAGTTGATTTCAGCCCAATCCATATCTTTTTCCTCAACCGTTTATCCAGCGACCACCACGAGCAATGGCTTCTTCGATAGGCAGCTTGGAGACATCCAAGAGGCTGCATAGTTGTTCGATATACGCTGTCAGCAACATATCTTCCGAAGGCCGAAGCGTGTAATGCGTTATCCCTGTTTTCGGATTTGTTGTGTCGCGGGTCTGCGCCTGGAAACGGCGAAGGAGCTAAATGACATGGACTCGGTAGGGCAACTTCGACTTCCACCGCGATGATCGGAAGCTGAGAACGTCACGGCTGGTCAGAGGATTACTTGTCGCGGTTTCAGTAGATGCTCGGTATAGCCGTCTTCATTGACTCCGACGACATGTCCACCAAAAAAACGTACTCGTTGTTGTACCGAATCGAGTGTTTGAGAAGGGCATCGAGCGCAAAGCGGTACACGAGTTGATGGCCGATGAGATCGAAGGACTCGGATACCAGTTCCGTAGACGGCAGCCAGTCGTAGAGGTACCGGCAGATATCGAACGGGATGACGTCCAGATACATCTCCGTGGACTTCCCTTCGGCGACGTAGCGATAGCGCCGAGTTTCTCGTACGTTGTAGTGATACGGATAAGAAAATTGAGCCAGCACAGGGAACAGGGCAAGTTCGTGCGTAGGCACATCACAGAACATGTGCATGTTCTGCAGGTAATGATAGCCAGTAAGAAGCTTCTGCATCGCCGGCCTAAGCCAATCCGCGTGTGGCAAGTTCTTGAGCAAGAGGTAGGCATCGACGGCTTCACGCGCCTTTATTTGCATGGCCAGCGCATTCCATCGACTGTTCCTAATTCGAAAGCGGTGTCTCATAGGCTTATTGAGGCGAGCTACCCGTTAGCCCGGCATCTATTAGCTGAAGTCAGGTCTGTTCAGTGGCTCAGCTGTGACGTAGGTAGACACCACACACCAGGACCCTGTGGCATCCGCAACCCTGAAGGAGGCTTCGCCTTGCGGCTTAGGCGTGATGTCCATCTCCCCTTCCGGGGATGCCCGGAGGGGTGTCCACTCATGGGCAGCGGCTATTTCATACGTGCCCGTTCTTTCTTACGAAATCGGGCACTCAATGCTCATGCCTTGGGGGCGATGTAGGAAATTTCCTACAGAAAATTCCGGAAACGATGTAGGAGAAGAAAACTATCATGCGATAGGTAGGGTTTAGGCGATGATCAACGTCTGAAGATCAGGGGTCGTGTTGGAGCAGGGGCTGGAAGTATTCATGGAACAGGAATTGTTTCGTCGCGAGGTATTGGCCGCTCGTGCCGTCCGCTCATTGGGTGTTGTTCGCGTGGCAACTCCTATCTCGCACCAACTTGGCAGCATCGCCGCCCTGGTGATTACAACCTGCATACTGATCTGGCTGTGTATTGGAGAATACACCCGCCGCGAACATGTGACCGGAATCCTAGTTCCCCAGGAGGGACTGGTCTCTGTGACCGCACGCAACGTGGGCGCCATAACAAAAATTGGTGTCGTTGAGGGCAGTGCAGTAGGTAAAGGTGATGCACTCTTAGCTATTTCTGGCGAGCGCACGAGTACCGCGATGGGAGAAACATCGGCAGGAATTAGCGTACAGCTACTCGATCAACAAAGTCGGTTAAAAGATGATCTGGCCGATACGGAGCATCTGGCAAAAGTGCAGGCTGATGGTTTGCGCGTGCAGCAACGCATGTTAAAGCATCAGCTTCAGCAGATTGACGCACAGGCGTCCATTGAACAAAGACAAGTTGATGAGCTGTCCGTGCTGTTGCATCGTTTCGAAGGGCTAGAATCAAAAGGCTATATTTCTCCACTTCAAATTCAACAGCAGCGTTCAGAAGAGCGTAATGCTGAAGAGCAAATCAAGTCGCTAGAAAGGCAGCGGTACGAGGTGGAACAGCAGATAAAAAACGTAGATGACCAGCTTGCTCAACTTCCCCTTACAGAAGCATCTAAGATCGACGAGTTGCATCGACAGATAAGCCAAATTGACACGACATTGGCTCAGAACGAAGCGGAGCGCGAAACGGTGCTTCGCGCGCCAGTAAACGGCGTAGTCACGACGGTACTTGTGAAGCCAGGTCAAGCCACAACCTCTGGTCAATCCCTGCTATCAATCATACCTAGTGGATCATCTTTGCAGGCTCAGTTGCTAGTTCCGAGCAGTGCCATTGGGTTTGTACATATTGGGACCAGCGTGGCACTGCATTATCAAGCATTCCCATACCAGAAATTTGGCGTGCAATATGGAAACGTCATAAGTATTTCAAGAAGCGTCATTTCTCAAGAAGAAATAACTAACCTGCTTGGTCATCAAGTTCCACCCCAAGCACTATACCGCGTGCAAGTAGAACTCAAATCGCAACAAATCATCGCTTATGGAAAGCCGGAACCTCTGTTGCCCGGCATGGCGATTGAGGCGGATCTTTTGCTAGACAAACGCAAAATCATCGAGTGGATTTTAGAGCCACTTTACGGGATGCGCCGTCGCATCGGGGGAATGGCTCATGAATAAACGCCACCCAAAGCACGAAGGCGCCGGCGATATCGAATGCGACGTGTCTAACGCAGATATCGCTCGGCCAGACACATCCAGCCTTCTGCACTTCAAGCGTGGGCCGAAGCTGCCATTGGTCCGTCAAGGCGAAGCGTCCGAATGCGGTCTCGCTTGCTTGGCAATGATTGCCGGCTACTACGGGCACCATGCCAATCTTGCACAATTGAGGCATCAATTTTCGCTTTCGCTTAAAGGGGTAACACTGGCAAGACTCATGGAGATGGCCCAAACCTTGGGGCTGTCATCGCGTTCGCTGCGGCTTGAAATGGATGAGATGCGGCAATTAACGACGCCCTGCATCCTGCATTGGGATATGGATCACTACGTTGTACTGCGTTCCATCAGTCGCAAACGGATCACCATTCTTGACCCCGCCGTAGGGGAGCGATCTCTGTCGCTTGCCGAAGCCAGTCGTCACTTTACAGGTGTTGCTCTCGAACTGACGAAAGGCCCGGCATTTCAGCGAAAAAAACCGCCAGCAGCCGTATCGCTGCGCACCCTGGCGGGTTCGATACAGGGGCTTGGTCGTTCCCTTGTCACCATATTTGGATTGGCATTCGCCCTGGAGGTCTTTAGCCTTTTGGCGCCCCAATTCATGCAAGTAGTTGTCGACCAAGTGCTAGCTGACGGAGACCATGATCTCTTAAGCGTTCTAGGCATTAGCTTTCTGCTATTGCTTGTTCTGCAAGTAGCCATTTCCGCACTTAGGACCTGGGCGGTCATTTGGCTGAACACCCATTTAAGTTTAAATTGGATTGGGAATGTCTTTCAGCATCTGATGCGCCTTCCGCAGACTTACTTCTTAAAACGTCATCTCGGCGATGTTGTGTCCCGATTCGGCGCTATTGATGTGCTACAGAGGACATTAACCACGCAGTTTGTGAGCGTCATTATCGATGGCTTGATGGCAACAATGACGCTTGTAGTGATGCTTATTTACAGCCCTCTACTGGCAAGCCTTACAGTGGCTGCTGTCGCAACCTACGCGGCACTTAGGGCGCTTTACTACCGAGCTTATCGTGAGTCCAACTTAAGCCAAATCGTGGTCAGCGCAAAGCAACAGAGCGTTTTTATGGAGGCAGTACGCGGCGCGCAAACCATACGTCTGTATAACCAGAGCGCCGCTCAAACATCTCGCTATCTAAACGCCACGGCCGACACCCTCAACACGTCCATCGCCGTGCAGAGGCTGAATCTGCTTTTTGGGGCGTTAAACGGGCTAACAGGGGGAATTCAGCGCATTGCAGTGCTATGGATCGGAGCATGGCTTGCGCTGAAGGAAGAATTTACCGCGGGCATGCTTATGGCTTTTGTTGCGTACTCTGATCAGTTCTCCAACAGGGCGGCCGGCCTCGTGGACTACTTAATTCAACTCAGTTTGATACGCCTTCAAACTGAGCGGCTCGCCGACATTGTCATGACGCCGATCGAACGGCATGCAAGCGGTGTCTACGCAGGCGCGAGGCCGGAACCCTCAATTGCATTTGAAAACGTTAGTTTTCGTTATGCCGAAGGGGAACCCTGGATTCTCAAGGATTGTACGTTCGAGGTTCAGGCCGGACAGTCCATTGCCATCGTTGGGCCATCCGGCTGTGGAAAGACAACGCTTATTCGCTTATTGCTGGGGTTGCTTGACCCTGTTAGCGGGACCATTCGTGTTGGAGATATTGAGCTTAGACATCTCGGCAAGGACGCTTATCGTCGCATGATCGGGAGTGTGATGCAGGATGACGTCCTGTTTGCAGGATCAATAGCCGACAACATTTGTTTATTCGACGAATCATCAACGATGGATCGAATTGAGCGTGCTGCGCACACGGCTCAGCTCCACAATGAAATATCCAAATTCCCCATGGGATATCAGACATTGATCGGTGATATGGGGTCGGCTCTGTCCGGCGGGCAACAGCAGCGCCTTCATCTTGCTAGAGCGCTCTATCGAGATCCGCAGATTTTGGTGCTGGACGAGGCCACCAGCCATCTGGATCTCGCGTGTGAGGCCGCCATCAATCAAATGCTAGTTGCCTCAAAGATCACTCGAATTGTGGTTGCACATCGACCTCAGACCATAGAAACCGCCGACAGAATCCTAGCGTGCGCCGACGGAAAGATCATTGAGCTTAATGTGGTACGCGGTGGCAATGCATGTGCAGATACCGATAAGAACACCGCCAACACGGCGGCGAACGAAATGTAGGCGTGCTAACCCCAAAAGGAGGTAGTTGGAGAGTTACAAAACGACAATGGATGCTTCGGCGTTTACTTTTGCATTGTTAACGACTAAACGAGAGGTTGACAGGGATATGCGAGTTCTTACTGAGCAAGAGACACTGAATGTTGCAGGCGGGCTAGTGCCAATCGGTGGCGGTGGCGGTGGCGGCGGTGGCGGTGGCGGTGGCGGAACCGGAGGCGGTGGAACCGGAGGCGGCGGGAGCGGCGGATCCACCAGCAATGTATTAAGCAACATGGCCGTTATGGATGACATAAATAAGTCCTCCACAATGAGCAGCGAAGTTAATGGCCTGATCGCCCAAGGTTGGACGATTCATTATTACAATGACCCCAATTCCGCAGGCGGAAATTCAAGCTCTACCAACGTTCCGGGTAAGCAAATCAATATTTCCACAAGCTACGAGGGTATGGTGGCTCAGACGGTGTCGCAGCTAGCTCATGAACTTGGGCACGCCGAAAATCCGGTGGATAACAACGCTTCCGACTATTCATCCGTTGACACATACGCCAACACCATGGAAACAAATGAGGGGTATGCTCAACTCAATGCCATTAGGATTTCCGAGCAGCTCGCAGCACAAGGCATTCATTGTGAAGTGCCAGGTGATACAGCGCTTGTGCAGCAAGAGGTGGATCTTGTTCACAACAATTCTGGCCAGAGTGACGCCTGGTTAGCTCAGCAGCTTGGCACCATCATCAAAAATCAGCATCTAAGCAACGGACAAACCTACGATCAGTACTATCGAAACAACTGGCAGGCCGTTCATGCCCATCAGCAGACATCGTCTGCCTATTACAACGATGCCACTGACCTTAGTCTCAACGGCAGTACGTGGCTTGCAGTAACCGGCGAGTACAGCATGGTTTATGGAACAACTTCAATTGGGGATCTTCAGTACGACTAGTTGTCCCGATCTAAAGTTGAGGATTGATGCTTGCTCGTCCCCGTTCTCGTTATTGTTTGGACTGCACGACTGGAATGAGCACGTCATGTATGCATGAATTGCGGCGTGCCCACAATGTGGGCACGCTTCGCCTGCCATCAATGAGGGTGTCAAACATGAAGTTCAGAAAGATAGTGGTGTTCTCTGCAATTGCACTGGCGTCCATGTGTGGCGGTACGGTCTCCTATGCTCAGCAGGGCAACTTACCCATACAGCATCAGCTCGATGCGATAAGTGATGCGCTTCGTTCCCAAAAAGCTATTTCCAAGAATGATGTCATGACATTATTTGACATCAAAGGAGATGGGGTGGCGGTAGGTCATGAAGCCTACGGAAAAAAGCCTGATGGATCGGGTGTGACTTCTACCATCTATGCATTCACAGGCGCCTCGATTTCTGTAGCTACTGGGCTTCAGCGAGTGGAGATAGAGGCCATTGATGATTCCTCACGTGTTCTCCGATTGCATTTTTACCCTCAAAAAGGTGTGTGCATGCGTGCGGGAGACTTTATTTCGCGATACGGTTTGAAGTCGGGCGGAACGTCAGAGCCTACGCCAGGGGCTATCGACGTGACTTATTCGGTCTCCTTTAATGGCGGAAACTTGTATATCTACGTTCCCACTTCGCAGAAGATTGATGTGGCATGTGCTGTCGAGGTGCATGTGTTTGCCAACATGCCATAGCTGCGTAGGTGCCCTGATTGAGGCTGTGCTCAGGGAACTTCCCTGCGTATCGATGGTATGCGACAGATGGGATGATTATGCACGCTGGTTCGCTCAGGCTTCCAGATTCTTCTCTTGCACCATTTAAGGCGCGAAAGCTTCGAAATGCCAAAGTGGTTTATCGTCCCAGCGGACACATCGGCGACGCGAGCGTGCTGGAAGAGTATGCCTATGTCATTCCCTCGGATCTGGAGTGTCAAGCGGACTTTGATGGTGAAGAGCTAACGTTCTATGCAGAACGTTACGGTGGTGCCGGTACCGGCCTGCATGGAGGGGGGGTCCGTTGCGGTATCGGTCGTTTGTTTCAGGTCAAAGGCATAGGCTCCAATTTGCTTAGAGGAGAGGGCACTCTGGAGTCATGCTTCTGGCACGCTCACGGCGGAGTCACATTGGCTGAGGCTGTTCAAGAGGCGGCGTGGAGTGAAGTCTTCCAACAGGCGCTACCATACGGAGCGGTTCGTGTGCATTCCATCGTTCTGACTGGTACCGATTGTTGGTACGAAGGTTCAAAAGGAGAGCGGTTAAGGGCGCCTCGAGCCCTACTTGTGCGAGATCCTGTCATCCGGCCGGCTCATTTTGAACGGGCGACGTATTTTCGCCCTGAACAAGGCGTTGCATTATGTCCAGATGTGGAGAGGGTGCGAGCTGCAATCTTCCGTCTACCAAGCTTGTTGCCTCATCCACCCGGTGACGCTCCAAGGGAGGGAGCCGGAACCTGGGAGCGCCTCGTTGAAGGGCTTCATGCGATGGCTCATCGGTTTGCAATCCAATGCGCCGCAGCCCAATCAAAGCGCTTGATGCATGGAGCATTAAACGCTTCAAATATCGGTATTGACGGACGCTGGCTGGATTTTGGGACTGCAACATCACTCCCTAGTCATGCCAACACAAAAAGCTACGGCCTTCCGCCCCATTTGCCTACCTTGTGGGAAGAGCAAAACCGTATCGCAGGGATACTTGCCAATCTCAGCTTTTATGTACACAAGTACTTCCCTGGCGCACCCACGTTCCAACCATCTTTTATTGACGCATTGACATCTTGGTTTTCACGAAGCCATGAACAAGCGCTCACCCATTCCTATCTGATGCTGGCTGGATTTCTCCATGTAGCAAAGGATGGTCCGCGGCTACAGGAGTACACGCAGCTTGGCAGATTATTGATGCGCGCGTCTCGCCTTGGCGTGGAGCGAAGATTCGTTCCTGGGGTTGCTGATTTGGGCTTGTTTGGAGAGAGCAAGTTGGGCAACATTTTGAGACTTCTGTGCCTGTGGCATGACGACTCCTCTTGTCCACAGCGATTATTGCCTTTTGTATCAGATTTGCCGCTAGCTTCCGAACTTGCAAAGCGCTATCACAGGGTTATGCAGGAGGAAATTTCCCTGGCGTCATTACACGGTATTTGTGCAAACGCAGTGCACCGCGCGATGCTCATTTGCGCATTAAAAGCAGGCAAAGTTGCTCCACATTTGTACCGAAATGTCTTGCGACCAACGCTGGACGGAATGATGAATACCTTTGACTCGATGAGGGATATCGACTTGATCGTACAACGCTTTGTCGACGATGCAGCCAATCAATCAAAAATTTTATATCGACCAAGATCAGGCAATGAAGAGCTCGTTTGGAAGAGCAACGAGACGTACCTTGCTTATGACATGGTGCGTGATGGCTGGCACACGGGAGTCGAAGGGAGCGGGGAGCGCTTCTGGTCAATAAACGATGGCAATGTCCCCGGATTGTCTGATGCGAATAAGTTTTACGGCGTCGACGTCAGGGCTCTTCTTGCAGGAATGGATCGCTGAGCCGCATAGAGAGTCGCCTATGATTCGATATGAACAAATGGGGCTTGTCGCTGAGTTGTCTGGCAAGTCTTCCTATCGTTTTCTTCCAATTGCCCGTTTCGCAGCGTGGGTCTCTCCTGCCATTGCCCATAGGCAGATCAAGTTTGCGTTTGACGAAAGTGGAAACCCAATTGCTTACTGGACATGGGCATGGCTCGCGCCAGACGTTTCTAAACGAATGACCGGAGACCCGCGCGCACTCTTGCATGAAAGCGAGTGGAATGAGGGTAGTGAACTATGGATTATGGATTTTATTGTTCTTTCCGGACACCTAATGGATGTAATTCGGTACATTCAAGAAGTGCAATTTCCAGGCTTGTCACAAGCGTTTTCTGTGCGGCGACACAGGGATGGGACATTAAAGAAAAAGTCTACTTGGCGCCCAAGCTCTTCCCGGTCCCGTACGACATCCGATAATTATTTGATGTATAGACTGCCTAATTCAGCATTTGCTGACTCGAGGACGTCATGGCTTATGGTCAACCGGGCAATATAGCCCGACGTCCCCCCGATTTTGAGTAGCGCGACGATTTGGAGTCCAATCCCTCAACCGACGGAGATTGGACGTGAAGAAGCGTTTTACCGAAGAGCAGATCAT
>JGI25157J39369_1000742_pt1 | contig 17290 bp, 18 predicted proteins | sample AraplaCL_Col_mCL_FD_39369 | JGI IMG/M metagenome (IMG submission 39369)
CTGGTCGGCCACAGCCTGGGCGGCCTGCTCGCCCTGCGCGCCTGCCTGACGGCGGACGATCTGCCGCCGGGGCGTATCGTGTGTCTCGGTTCGCCGCTGAANGGCAGCGCCGCGGCNCGCGCTTTTTCCCGCCTGGGGCGCGGNGGCGAAGTCTTGCTGGGCCACAACCGCGAGCTGCTGGAGCTGGGGCTGGAAACCTGGAAGGGCGTGCGCGAGGTCGGCGTGATCGCCGGCNGCATGCCGATCGGCCTGGGCGCCATGCTGAGTCCGATCGCCGGCGAGCATGACGGCACCGTGGCAGTGGAGGAAACCCGNGTGCCNGGCCTGGCCGCCCACTGCGTGGTCGAGACCAGCCATACGGGGCTGCTGTTTTCGGCGGAGGTGGCGCGGTTGACGGCTTCGTTTCTGCGTGAGGGGCGGTTTGAAGGGGCGGGAATCGTCAATGTGGAAGGCGGGAATCGTCAATCGTAAATCGGGAGTCGTAAGAGCACCGGCAAACTGGCAGGGGACCGCTTTTAACGATTGACGATTCCTCGCTCCTCAGAGCCGGCGCCATCCGTGGCGCCTCCCCGCGTACTCGATTGACGATTCCCGCCCCAATTTGCGCAATGCAGTAAAATCCCCCGCTTTCCACTTTCACACCCAAGCCAGGTATCCCCATGGGTAGAGGCCCGTCCATCGAAGGTCGCAAGAATGCCGAAGACGCCAAGCGCGCCAAGGTGTTCACCAAGCTGATCCGCGAAATCACCGTTGCCACGCGAGCNGGCGTGCCCGACCCCGCGCTCAATCCGCGCCTGCGTACCGCCGTGGACAAGGCGCTGACCGCCAACATGTCCAAGGACACCATCGAGCGCGCGATCAAGCGCGGCTCCGGCGCGGATGGCGGCGCGAAGATGGAAGAGTTGCGCTACGAGGGCTACGGGCCGGGCGGCATTGCGCTGATCATCGAATGCTTCACCGACAANGCCACCCGCACCGTCGCCGACGTGCGCCATGCGCTGACCAAGCACGGCGGCAACCTGGGCACCAGCGGTTCGGTGGCGTTCCAGTTCACGCGCTGCGGCGAGCTGGTGTTCGCCACCGGCGGCGATGAAGCCAAGGAAGAAAAGATCCTGGAAGCCGCGCTGGATGCCGGCGCCGACGACGTGGTCAACGAGCATGGCGAAAGCACCGTGCTGTGCGCGCCGGAAAACTTCGAAGCGGTCCAGCAGAAGCTGCTCGAAGCCGGCCTGGACGCCCAGCATGCCGGCGTGGTGATGCGCCCCAACAACCGCACCGCGGTGTCCGGCGAAACGCTGGAAACGCTCAACGACCTGCTGGAAAAGCTCGACGCCCTCGACGATGTCAGCGAGGTGTATCACAACGCGTTGCTGCCGGCCGAGTGACAGGCTTTCGAGCCACTGCATGATCCGCATCCTCGGCATCGACCCAGGCAGCCAGCGCACCGGCATCGGCATCGTGGACGTCGATGCCGCCGGCAAGCTGTCGCATGTTTTCCATGCCGCTTTGATGGTGGCGGGNGAAGAGGATTTCACGCAGCGGCTCAAGCGCATCTTCGAAGGCGTGAACGAAATCATNGCCGTGCATCATCCCGTGGAGTGCAGCATCGAGCGCGTGTTCATGGCNCGCAATCCCGACTCGGCCCTCAAGCTGGGCCAGGCGCGCGGCGCCGCCATCTGNGCGGTGGTCAACCGCGGCATTCCGGTGCACGAATACGCCGCCACCGAAGTGAAGAAAGCGGTGGTCGGCGGTGGCCGCAGCGACAAAACCCAGGTACAGCACATGATCGGTGTACTGCTTGGCCTNAAGGGGCCGATCCAGGCGGATGCGGCCGATGCGCTGGCGATTGCCGTCGCGCACGCGCATACCCGTTCCAGTCTCGAACGCGTGGGTATTCCACGCACGGCATGGAGACGGCGCCGATGATCGGTCGACTCAGNGGTACGCTCGTTTCGAAGCAGCCGCCGTGGCTGCTGGTGGAAGTGGGCGGCGTGGGCTACGAGCTGGAAGCGCCCATGTCTACCATCTACGACCTGCCGCAAACCGGCAAGGAAGTGACGCTGCTCACCCATTACGCGGTGAAGGAAGACAGCGTGGCGCTGTACGGTTTTCTGCACGAATCCGAACGCGCATCGTTTCGCAATCTGTTGAAGGTCAGCGGCATCGGCGCGAAAACCGCGCTGTCCGTGCTGTCCGGCGTGTCCACGCAGGATTTCGCCCGGCTGGTGCAGGCTGGCGATGTGGTCGCGCTGACCAAGATCCCCGGCATCGGCAAGAAGACCGCCGAACGCATCGTGGTGGAATTGCGCGATCGCGTGGATGGCCTTGGCGCAAGCGTGCCGGGTCTAGCCGCAGCTTCAGGCGCCCCGGCTGATCCGGCTGCCGAAGCCACCGTGGCGCTCCAGCAGCTTGGCTACAAGCCGGCCGAAGTGAGCCGGTTGGTACAGAAAGTGGCCGAGCAGGGCGACAGCGCCGAAACCATCATTCGCAAGGCGCTGCGCGCCGCACTTGGGAGTTGAACCGTGGATAGTCATCAAGGAATGAGCGAGGCCGATACCAAGAAACGACTGGCCGCACTGGCGCTGGGCGCCGTTGGGGTGGTCTACGGCGACATCGGCACCAGTCCGCTGTACACCCTGCAGACCGCGCTCAGTCACGACGGCATGCACCCCACGCCGGAAAGCATCTACGGCGTGCTGTCGCTGATCTTCTGGGCGCTGATCATCGTGGTGTCGCTGAAGTACGTGCTGTTCATCATGCGCGCCGACAACAAGGGCGAGGGCGGCATCATGGCGCTGATGGCGCTGACCTTGCGCGGTGTGGGNGGCCAGCCGAAGCTGCGCTGGCTGCTGGCGATCATCGGCATTTTCGGCGCGGCGCTGTTCTACGGCGACGGCGTGATCACGCCAGCCATTTCCGTGCTGTCGGCGGTGGAAGGCGTGAAGGTGGCCGCACCTGGCCTCGCGCATTGGGTGGTGCCGATTACGGCGCTGATCCTGTTTTTCCTGTTCGCGCTGCAACGGCACGGCACGGAGCGAGTGGGCAAGCTGTTCGGCCCGGTGATGGTGATCTGGTTCATTGTGATCGCCGTGCTTGGCGCGCGCATGATCCTCACCGAGCCGCAGGTGTTGTACGCGCTCAATCCCTATCACGGCGTGCGTTTCTTCATCACGCACGGCCTGCAGGCGTATATCGCGCTGGGCAGCGTGGTGCTGGCGGTGACCGGTACCGAAGCGCTGTATGCGGACATGGGGCATTTCGGCAAGCGGCCGATTCGCATGGCNTGGTTCAATTTCGTGCTGCCCGCGCTGGTGCTCAATTACTTCGGACAGGGCGCCTTGCTGCTGCATCATCCGGAGGCGATCGACAATCCGTTCTACAAGACGGTACCGTCGATGTTGCTGTACCCGATGATCGCGCTGGCCACGGCGGCGACGGTGATTGCTTCGCAGGCGGTGATCTCCGGCGCGTTCTCGATGACGCGCGAGGCGATGTCGCTGGGCTATTCGATGCGCATGCCGGTGGTGCATACCTCGCGCGAGATGTCCGGCCAGATCTTCGTGCCGTGGATCAATGCCTTCCTGTTGGTGATGGTGTTGCTGGCGGTGTTCGGCTTCCGCAGTTCTGAGAACCTGAGCGCGGCCTACGGCATTGCGGTGACCGGCACCATGTCCATCACCACGGTGCTGGCGCTGTTCGTGGCGCGCCATCAATGGGGCTGGCGGGTGCCTAGCCTGCTGGTGGTGGGCGCGGTCCTGCTGACCATCGACATCGCCTTCTTCTCCGCCAACCTGATCAAGGTGGAATACGGCGGCTGGTTCCCGTTGGTGCTGGGNCTGTGCGTCTTCGTGGTGATGACCACCTGGCGCCGGGGGCGCGAGCTGGTGGTGCGCGAAATCAAGCAGGGCGGCCTGGCGCTGTCGCCCTTTATCGACAACATCAGCGAGCATCCGCCGCTGCGTGTGCCGGGTACGGCGGTCTTCCTTACCGCCAACCAGAATTCCGTNCCGCACGCTTTGCTGCACAACCTCAAGCACAACAAGGTGCTGCACGAGCGCAACGTGATGCTGACGGTGGAAATTCTCGAAAGCCCGGTCGCCGAAGCGGAGGAGCGCATTCATCTCACCCCGCTGGGCAGCGACTTCTACGGCCTGGAGCTGCGCTTTGGCTTCGCCGAGGACCCGAATATTCCGCTGGCGCTGTCCAAGTGCGCCAAGAGCGGCCTGCCGTTCGACCTGATGGATACCACCTTCTTCCTGTCGCGCGAGAACATCGTCGCCGACAAACGCCGCCCGGGCATGGCGCTATGGCGCGATCGGCTGTTCGCCTTCATGTCGCGCAATGCGCTGCCGGCCACGGCGTTTTTCCAGATTCCGGGCAATCGCTTGATCGAGCTGGGGACGCAGCTGGAAATTTGATCGGAACGGGGAGCGTGACGGTTTTGTAGGCTGGGATGAAATCCCAGCATCAGGAGCCTCCATCAAGCTGGGATTTCATCCCAGCCTACGCGCCCTCAAGACCTTTCTCTCAGCCATAATCGCCTTATGTCCGATCACCGCATCATCACCGCTGCCGCCCAGCTCGACGACGAAGCGCTCGAGGCGTCGATCCGTCCCAAGCGGCTCAACGAATACCTCGGCCAGGCGGCGGTGCGCGAGCAGCTGTCGATCTATATCGAGGCGGCGAAGAAGCGCGGCGGTGCGCTCGACCACGTGCTGATCTTCGGGCCGCCGGGCCTGGGCAAGACCACGCTGAGCCACGTGATCGCCAACGAACTGGGCGTCAATATCCGCTCCACCTCCGGCCCGGTATTGGAGCGCGCAGGCGATCTGGCGGCGCTGCTGACCAATCTCGAAAAGCACGACGTACTGTTCGTCGACGAGATCCACCGCCTTTCGCCGGTGGTGGAGGAAGTGCTCTATCCGGCGATGGAAGATTTCCAGATCGACATCATGATCGGCGAAGGCCCGGCCGCGCGTTCGATCAAGCTGGACCTGCCGCCGTTCACCCTGATCGGCGCCACCACGCGCGCCGGCTTGCTGACCGCTCCGCTGCGCGATCGCTTCGGCATCGTGCAGCGGCTGGAGTTCTACTCGCCCGACGAACTCACCGCCATCGTGCGCCGCTCGGCACGCATTCTTGGCATTGCCTGCGAGGTGGATGGCGCCCAGGAAATCGCGCGCCGTGCGCGTGGCACGCCGCGTATCGCCAATCGCCTGCTGCGCCGCGTGCGCGATTACGCGGAAGTGCGCGCCGGTGGCCACATCACGCTGGCAGCCGCGCAGGCGGCGATGAGCATGCTCAAGGTCGACGCCGAGGGCTTCGACGAACTGGATCGCCGCTTGCTCGCCATCATCATCGAGAACTTCGATGGTGGCCCGGTCGGGGTGGAATCGCTGGCGGCCGCGCTCAGCGAAGACCGCGGCACGCTCGAAGACGTGGTCGAGCCTTACCTGATCCAGCAGGGCTTTCTCATCCGCACCGCCCGCGGTCGTATGGCCAGCGCGAAAGCCTGGCGTCACCTCGGGCTCACGCCGCCGCCGCGACAACCGCAGCCGGGTGATCTTTTCGGTGGCGACCCCGATGTCTGACAAAGCCTTTGCATGGCCCATCCGCATCTACTGGGAAGACACCGACGCCGGCGGCGTGGTGTACCACGCCAGCTACCTGCGCTTCCTGGAACGCGCCCGTACCGAGTGGCTGCGCCGGCTGGGCGTGGACCAGATGGCGCTCAAGCAGGCGACCGGATTGGCCTTCATGGTGCACCGGATGGAGATCGACTTCCTCAAGGCCGCCCTGCTGGACGATGAATTGCTGGTGACGGTGGAAGTCAAAGAACGCCGTTCAGCCAGTATTCTTTTCGCGCAAACGATCACCCGGGCGGATGGCGCCGTGCTTATCCAGGCGCAAGTCCGCGCAGCCTGCGTGGACCTGCAACGGATGCAGCCTGCGCGAATCCCGGATGACATCATTGGCCGGATCGCGCGCGTCCCGGCCTGATCCCAAGTATTTACGACATGCCCCTGCGGTGGAGAGCCCCCAAGCCATGAACGGTGGATTGAACGTTTTCGAGATCCTTGCGGATGCCAGCCTGCCAGTGAAGCTGGTGATGCTGGTGCTGGTGATAGGGTCGTTCTTCTCCTGGGTGATCATCATCCGCAAGTATTCGCAGCTCAAGGCCGCGATGGAGAACGCCGAGTCGTTCGAGGAGCGCTTCTGGTCCGGCGCGGACCTGGCACAGCTGTTCCGCGAAGTAAGCAACAGCGGCGACAACTCCGGCGGCATGGAGAACATCTTCGAGTCGGGCTTCCGTGAATTCGTGCGCCAGCGCCAGCGCCGCGCCGCGGACGTGCGCACCGTGATCGAAGGTTCCGAGCGTGCCATGCGCGTGGCCGGCACGAAGGAGATCGGCCTGCTGGAGCGCAACCTGGAATTCCTCGCCAACGTCGGTTCCATCAGCCCGTACGTGGGCCTGTTCGGCACGGTGTGGGGCATCATGGGCGCCTTCCAGGGGCTGGGCGAAATGAAGGACGTCACCATCGCGGTGGTGGCGCCGCACATTTCCGAAGCGCTGATCGCCACCGCCATGGGCCTGTTCGCCGCGATCCCGGCCGTGTGGGCCTACAACCGCTACGCCAACAAGGTCGAACGGGTCGCCTCGCGCTACGAGATGTTCCAGGAAGAGTTCTCCTCCGTACTGCAGCGCCAGATCCAGACCGACGAAGCTCACTGAGAAGAGGTGGCGACCATGCTCAGCTCCGCGCGCCACAAGCGTCTGAAGCTCAAATCCGAAATCAACGTCGTGCCCTACATCGACGTGATGCTGGTGCTGCTGATCATCTTCATGGTCACCGCGCCGATGCTCAACGCCAACGTCGACGTCAACCTGCCGCAAGCCAACGCCAAGTCGCTGCACGACAAGAAGGAGCCGGTGATCGTCTCGGTCGATACCCAGGGCCAGATGTACCTCACCCTGGGCACCAGCAAGAAGGAACCCATCGACGCCGATGCGCTGAAGGTGAAGGTCGGCGCGTTCGTCAAGCAGAATCCGGACGTGAGCGTACTGGTCGCCGGCGATCGCGACGGCAAGTACGACGGTGTGTATCAGGTACTGGCCTTGTTGCAGCAGGCCGGCGTGGCCAAGGTCGGTTTGATGAGTGCGCCGGAGTCGGGCAAGCCGAATGGAAGACCGTAACGCCAAGGGCACTCCGCTCGCGGTCGCGCTATCGGCCGTTCTCCACCTGGGTATCGTCGCCTTCCTGTTCCTGGCGATGCTGCCCTGCACGTCGTACGAGAAATTCCTCACCGCGCTGCACCTGCCCAACCCGATCAGCTGCACGCCGCCGCCGCTGCAGCTGAGCGGCCCGGTGATCGAAGCCACGCTGATCGGCAATACCGCCGCGCCGCCGCCGAAGTCGGAGAAGGTGAAGCCGGTGCCGAATACGGTGCCGCCGCCGCCCTCCGTACCGCCGCCCCCTCCACCGCCGCTGCAACAACCCAAGCCGAGCCAGTTGCCGCCGCCGCCGGAACATCCGGACGTGGTGGACCAGGAGCGCGTGGTACAGGATGCCCTGGAGAAGGCCGAGAACGCCAAGAAAGAGCAGGAAGAAAAACAGCGCCAGCGCCAGGCCGAGTTGGACGCCCAGGCGGCCAAAAAGAAAGCCGAGCAGCAGAAAGTGGACGAATTGTTCAAGCAGCTCGACGCCGCCTCGACTCAGACGCAGAAGGCAGATCAAAAGGCCAAGCAGGCCAAGCAGCAGCTGGCGGACCTGAAGAACGCGCAGCTCGACGGGCAGGAAAACCTGCCCAACGCGGCGCAGCGGCAGACCGGCAACAATTCCAACAGCACGCTGCTGTCGCAATATATGGCGGCAATTCAGAACGTCGTCACGCAGCATTGGACCAGGCCGGATAACATGCCGAACGCGCCATGCGTGGTTCACATCGTGCAGATCCCCGGTGGCCAAGTGCTCAGCGCCAAGGCATCGCCGAATTGTCCGTACGATGCGGCCGGCAAGAGGTCCGTAGAAAATGCTGTGCTAGGTGCGCAGCCGTTGCCTTACCAAGGCTTCGAAAGCGTGTTCCGGCGCGAGATCGATTTCACCTTCATTCCGCAGTGAGCAAGCCCCATGCGCAGATCATCCCGATCATTATTCACCCTCGTCCTGCTGCTGATCACGGCACTCGTCGCGGCCCCTGCCTTTGGCCAGGCGTTGAACGTGCAGATCGTCGGCGGCATCAAGTCGGCCACGCCGATCGCCGTGGTGCCGTTCGCCCAGCAAGGCGCGCCGCTGCCCACCGACGTCGCCGACGTGATCCGCAACGACCTCAACCGCTGCGGCAAATTCCGCTCGCTGGCGGTCAGTGAAATCGTCGAGCAGCCCAGCCAGGGCTCGGACATCAAGTTCGCCACCTGGCGCCTGCTCAAGCAGGACTACATCGTGATCGGCCGCATCAAGGACGCCGGCAATGGCATGGTGACGGTGGAATACGAGCTGTGGGACGTCAATCGCCAGCAGCGCCTGCTGGGCGAGGCCATGTCGCCGGCGCCTACCAGCGACCTGCGCAGCGTCGCGCACCAGATTGCCGACAAGATCTTCCAGCAGATCACCGGCATTCCCGGTGCGTTCTGGACGCGCATCGCCTACGTGACCATGGTCGGCACCGGCAACAACGCCACCTATTCGCTGATCGTGGCCGATTCGGATGGCTACAACCCGCAAGTGGTGGCGCGTTCGCACGAAGCGCTGCTGTCGCCCAAGTGGTCGCCGGATGGCACGCGCATTGCCTACGTCTCGTTCGAAAGCGGCGATTCGGCCATCTACATCCAGAACATCTCCACCGGCGCCCGCCAGCTGCTCTCCGCGCGCAAGGGCATCAACGGCGCGCCGGCCTGGTCGCCGGACGGCACCAAGCTGGCGATGGCGCTCTCCTATACGGGCAACCCCGAAATCTACGTGATGGACCTGGCTTCCCGTGCGGAAACGCGCCTCACCCGCAGCCTGGCCATCAATACCGAGCCGGTCTGGTCGCCGGATGGCCAGAGCATCTACTTCACGTCCGACCGCTCCGGCCGGCCGCAGATCTATCGCGTTTCGGCCAGCGGCGGCACGCCCGAGCGCGTCAGCTTCCAGGGCCAGCAGAATCTCAATGCGGCCGTCAGCTACGACGGCAAGCAGATTGCCATGGTGCAGGCCAACGGGAACGTGTATCGTATCGCCATCATGGACCAGAGCCTCGGTGGGCAGGTGCGTTTCATCTCGCCCGGTCCGATTGACGAATCGCCAAGCTTCGCGCCGAATGCCAGCATGTTGATCTACGCCGCCACCGATGGAACCCGAGACGTGCTCTACGCCGTATCGAACGACGGCATGGTGCGTCAGCGCCTGGCGCTTGCCGACGGCGATGTACGCTCGCCGGCCTGGGGACCCTATCGTAAACAATGATGCGATCCGGCCGCGCCTGTCAGGCCTGCGGCTGGATGGCTCAAGGATGGGGCTGGAGCATGCGAATGCTCCGGCCGGACGTGGCGGTTTGCCATGTCTGTTTTACCGGCCTCTGCAGTACAATGCGTGGCCATGTTTAAAGTGAAAGAAAAAAATAAAAACTACAGCCGGGCCACCGGCGATGACTGTCCCGTAACCGCAATCGTCATTGACTGTCGGAAACCAAACCCGTTTGAAGGAACGTCACCCATGAATAAGACCGTTCGTATCGCCCTGGTCGCCCTGCTCTGCGTCGGTGCGGCCGCCTGCTCGAAGAAGCAGGAAGTGAAGCCCCAGACTCCGCCGCCGGAGACCCAGCAAGCCGCCCCGGCCCAGACTGGCGAGCACAAGTACACCGCTGCCGATCTCGACACCGATGCGTGCCTCAAGGTCCGCACCATTTACTTCGATTTCGACAAGGACGAAGTGAAGCCGGAGTTCCAGCAGTACATGCAGTGCCACGCCAAGTTCCTGCAAGACGTGCCGACCGCTCGCATGCGCCTGGAAGGCAACGCCGACGAGCGCGGTACGCGTGAATACAACCTGGGCCTCGGCGAGCGCCGCGGCAACGCCGTGTCCAGCGCGCTGCAGGCCAACGGCGGTTCCTCCAGCCAGATCAGCGTGATCAGCTACGGCAAAGAGAAGCCGGTGTGCCGTGAGCACAACGAGGATTGCTGGAGCAAGAACCGTCGCGTTGAGATCGTCTACACGGCGACATAATGGTGTTTCGGTTGGCTAATCGCTTCACGGCCAATCTCAGCATGGCGGGCGCCCTGGCGTCCGCCATGCTGTTTATGGCGCCTGCGCATGCGCAGAGTTCTCCCATGAGCCTGGCCGATCGCGTGGCGCGGCTCGAGCAGCAACAGCAGAACCAGGACCAGAACAAGCTCAACCAGCTCAATCAGCTGCAGCAAATGCAGCAGACCATGCAGCAGATGCAGGGCCAGATCGAAGAGCTGCAGCACCAGCTGCAGCAGCTGCAGGATCAGAGCAAGGCCCAGTACACCGACCTGGACAGCCGCGTCGGCCGCCTTGAAAAACAAGGCAGCGCAGCTCCCGCGCCCTCGGCCAGTGCCGCCGCGCCCGCTGCCGCATCGGCGCCGGGCAATGCAGCGTCCACCGCGTCGCCAGCCGCCGGTACACCCGCCGCGCCGGCCGAATCGGCAGCGCAGAAAGCCGCCGCGCTCAGCGCCTACAACGCGGCATTCAAATCCTTGCGCGCGGGCGATTACGTATCGTCGTCGCGCGGTTTTCGCGAGTTCATCCAGAAATACCCCAACGATGCGCTGACGCCGAACGCGTTCTATTGGCTGGGCGAATCGTATTACGCCACCACCAATTACCAGGTGGCCGTGGAAGCCTTCAACCACCTGTTGAGCCAGTATCCGCAAAGCGAAAAAGCGCCGGATGCCACGCTCAAGCTTGGCTACAGCCAGCTGGAAATGAANCAGACCGATGCGGGCATTGCCACGCTCAAGTCGGTGGTGAGCAAATACCCNAATTCCAATGCGGCCAAGCTGGCCCAGGAACGCCTGCGGCGTATCTCGCAGCAGTCGGCGCGNTGAAGGTTTAGGCGGTGAACGGCAGTCCGGTAAACGTGGAAGCCGCCGCGCCGGCCGAGGCGACGGCCGAGCGACTGCGCATCACCGAGATATTCCATTCGATCCAGGGTGAGGCCGACGCCATCGGCTGGCGCACCGTGTTCGTGCGCCTTACGGGCTGTCCGCTGCGTTGCGTATGGTGCGATACCGAGTATTCGTTCTACGGCGGCAACTGGCGCGACATCGACGACATCCTTGCCGAGGTGGCCAAGCACGATGCCAAGCACGTCTGCGTGACCGGCGGCGAACCGCTGGCGCAAAAGCGCTGCCTGATCCTGCTGCGCAAGCTGTGCGACGCCGGTTATGACGTGTCGCTGGAAACCTCCGGCGCGCTGGATGTATCGCCGGTCGACGCACGCGTGCGCAAGGTGATGGACCTGAAGGCGCCCGATTCCGGCGAAGCGCAACGCAACCTTTGGTCCAATCTCGATCATCTGTTGCCGCACGATCAAGTGAAGATCGTCATCGCCAGCCGCGCCGACTACGAGTGGGCGCGCGGCGTGGTGGCNGAGCATCGCATCGATCGACGCTGCATGGTGCTGTTCTCGCCCGTGCACGGCGCGGTGGAGCCGCGTGCGCTGGCGGAATGGATCATCGAAGACAAATTGCCGGTGCGTTTTCAACTGCAGTTGCACAAGCTGCTGTGGAACGATGCGCCGGGGCATTGATGCTCAACCGCCTCGCCGTCATTCCGGCGAACGCCNGAATGACGGTNGACATCTCCGTACGTGGAGATAAAGCCACACGCCCCGGCCTGTGTTGCCGGCAGCGTTTCCCGGCCGGTGACCGGCCGTTCTTCTGCACTTGGGATGCACCATGTCAGCCTCTACACCCCGCAAAGCCGTCATCCTCGTCTCCGGCGGCATGGACTCGGCCGTCACCATCGCCATCGCCCGTGAGCAGGGCTATCAGGTGCACGCATTGAGCGTGGCCTACGGCCAGCGCCACAGCTCCGAACTGGATGCTGCAGCACGCGTGGCGCACATGCTCGGCGCTGTGGAACATAAGACCGTGCAGGTGGATCTGCGCAGCATCGGCGGCTCGGCGCTCACCGCCGACATCGACGTGCCGGAGCAGGGCAGCGATGGCATTCCGGTCACCTANGTGCCGGCGCGCAACACCATCATGCTGTCGGTNGCGCTGGGCTGGGCCGAAGTGCTCGGTTCCACCGACATCTGGTGTGGCGTCAACGCGGTGGATTACTCCGGCTATCCCGACTGCCGCCCGGCCTTCATCGAAGCCTTCGAACGCCTGGCCAACGTGGCGACCAAGGCCGGCGTGGAAGGCGCGGGCATNCGCATCCACGCGCCGCTGATGGCGATGAGCAAGGCCGACATCGCCCGCGAAGGCCACCGCCTGGGCGTGGATTTCTCCGCCACCGTCAGCTGCTACCAGGCCGATGCCCANGGCCGCGCCTGCGGCCGCTGCGATGCGTGCCGCCTGCGNGCGCAGGGCTTTCGCGAGGCCGGCCTGCCGGACCCCACCCGTTACGNCTAAGCNTCAGCTTGTGCGGCAGGCGTNCAGACCCTAAAATTGCCGACTCACTTTCTTCCGGGCCGTTAGCTCAGCCGGTAGAGCAGCGGACTTTTAATCCGTTGGTCGACAGTTCGAATCTGTCACGGCCCACCAGTTCAAAGAANCCCGCAAGGCGTNCGCCTTGCGGGTTTTTTATTCCGGCTGCACTAGGCGAAGTTGGGCTCGGGCTATATCGCCCAAAGCCTTTGCAATGAAAGCTGCATCGCCATCGCTTTCTGTAATACAAGCGTCAAGGTAGAGAGCTATTTCTTCTGGTGTGCGCAGATGTTCCGCTACATCGAAATGGAGGGTTTTGAGTTTCTTACTCATAGCTCTTTCACTATCGCTTGCGCTTCAACGCGTCCAGTTTAGGGTGTATTCGGAGCGCCTCACCGCCAACCTGCGCAGGCATCGTGCGAGTCCATGGGCCGACCAGATCAAGGCCGATCTACAGAATCATCCGCCCGCGGCGTCGACGGATGCCAGCGCGACTTGAACCGCTCCATCACCAGCGGCACCAGCGACAACAGCGCCAGTACCCCAAGCGGCGCAATCACGTCGGGGTCAAAGATCAAACCCAAACCCACGTGGCGCCCATGGGCGAGCGCATGTCCCAGGCCTGCGCCGATGGATGTCTCGAACACCAGCATCAAGGTACCGCCGAACCAGGTGGCGCCAAGAAACAGCCATAGCGAACAGCGCAGCCACGCGAGTGCCATGGTGACCAGCCCGAACGGCGCCACCGGCACCAGGCGCAGGAACAGCGTGTAGACCACCGGATGACGTTCGAAGCCGTGGTGCAGTTTGTCCACGAGGGCAGGGGGATGCTTGCTGCCCGCGCCGAAGGCGTAGCGGCTGGCGAGGAACAGGATGAGCGAGCCGAGGGTGAGCCCGATGGACGAATACGTGGTGCCCTCGACGACGCCGAAGGCAAAGCCGGCCGCGAGGATCAGCAGGATGGTGACGGGAACGCCCGTGCAGGTAGCCAGCACCAGCAGGCCGATGTAGGCCAGGCGGCTCATCCATGGATGTTCGGCGAGGTGNGCGTGCAACTCATGCTGGTGTTTGACCAGTTCCTCGGGGTGAATGCGGTCGAACACGCCNGAGGCCAGCAGCACGATGCCCGCTGCGATCAGCAGCAGCAGCGGCAGCGCGGCGCGCAGGCGGTTCAATAGCGTTCTCCGCGTGCGCCATAGGCGGCCAATACGCTGCATGCCTGCTCGCGCAGGATGTCGCGGCGCACGGCGATGCCGCGGCGTTCCAGCTCGCCGATCCAATCAGCGGGCAGCGGGCCTTCGTCGAACGTGGTCAGCGANTCCACGTCTTCACCGCGGGCGCCGACCAGCAGCGTGTCGACACCGGCCCAGAAAGTGGCGCCGTAGCACTGGCAGCAAGGCTGCGCGCTGGTGGCCAGGGTGTAGTGGCCGCCTTGTTCGTTGAGGCGATAACTGGCCAGGCGTTGCTGNGCGGCCATNTAGGCGAGCATTTCGGCATGGGCGACCGAGCAGCTTTGCGGAATGACCCGGTTGGCGGCGGCGGCGATCAGGCGCCCGTGCTCATCGAACACGGCGGCGCCAAAGGGGCCGCCCTGGCCGTGCTCGATATTGCGCCGCGACAGCTCGATCGCGAGCCCTACACGCTCCTCGTCCGTGAGATAGCGCCGACCGGCGTCGGCGATTTCCTCGATCCACGGCGGCAGCGTGAGGTGGATCTGCAACGGCAGCATCATGCTCTTCAGCCCGCCTGTTTNGCCCAGGTGTCGCGCAGGGTAACAGCACGGTTGAACACGGGAGCTTCCGANGTGTGATCCAGGCGATCGGCCACAAANTAGCCCAGGCGCTCGAACTGGTAGTGCTGCTCCGGCGCAGCCTGCGCCGCGGCGGGTTCCAGCCAGCCGCGCACGATGCGCTTGGCCTCNGGGTTGATGTGCTCGATCCAGGTTNTGCCGTCGCTTTCGTCGTCCGGTGTGGGCACGTTGAACAGGCGGTCGTACAGGCGGATTTCGGTGGCGACGCCGTGTTTGGCGCTGACCCAATGGATGGTGCCTTTCACCTTGCGCTCGGCGCCGGGCATGCCGGAGCGTGATTCGGNATCGAGCGTGCAACGCACTTCGCTGATGCTGCCGTCGGCGGCCTTGACCGCCTCGACGCACTTCACGATGCCCACGNCGCGCAGGCGCACTTCGCCCTCCGGCTTGAGGCGATGGAAACCCTTCGGCGGCACTTCGGCGAAATCCTCGCGCTCGATCCACAGCTCGCGCGAGAACGGCACCTTGCGCGTGCCGAAGCTTTCGTCCTTGGGATGATTGGAGAAGGTAAGCGANTCNTCGTGATCGTCCGNCAGATTGGTGATGACCAGCTTGAGCGGGTCGATCACCGCCATGCGGCGCGGGGCGGAGGCATCGAGATCCTCGCGCACGCAGTTCTCAAGAATGGCGTAATCGATNACGCTGTTCTGCTTGCTCACGCCCAGGCGTTCGATCAACAGGCGAATGCCGCCGGCGGTAAAGCCGCGTCGGCGCAGGCCGCGCAGGGTGTTCATGCGCGGATCGTCCCAGCCGTCGACCAGCCCTTCGTTCACCAGCTGGGCCAGCTTGCGCTTGCTGGTGATCATGTAGGTGAGGTTGAGGCGCGAGAACTCGATCTGGCGCGGCTTGGCCGGNTGGGTCTGGAAGCCGGCGTCGCGCATGTGCTGCCACAGTTCCGGATGGTTGGGCAGGTCCACCTTGTCCACGAACCAGTCGTAGAGCGGGCGGTGATCCTCGAACTCCAGCGTGCACAGCGAATGGGTGATGCCTTCCAGCGCGTCGGAAAGACAATGCGCGTAGTCGTACATCGGGTAGATCGGCCAGGCGTCGCCGGTGTTCTGGTGGGTGACCTTGCGGATGCGGTAGATGGCTGGNTCGCGCAGGTTCATGTTGCCGGCGGCCATGTCGATCTTGGCGCGCAGCGTCTTGCTGCCATCGGCGAATTCGCCGGNGCGCATGCGGCGGAACAGGTCCAGGTTTTCTTCCACGCTGCGCTCGCGGTACGGNGAGTTGCGGCCCGGCTCGGTGAGGGTGCCGCGGTAGTCGCGCATCTGATCGGCGGTGAGGTCATCCACGTAGGCGTGGCCATCCTGGATCAGCTTGAGGGCGGCGCGGTAGAGCACCTCGAAGTAATCGGAAGCGTGGCGCAGATCGTGCCAGTCGTAGCCGAGCCAGCGCACGTCATCCTTGATGCCTTCGACGAACTCCGGGTCTTCCTTGCCGGGATTGGTGTCGTCCAGGCGCAGGTTGCACCAGCCGGCGAACTCGCGGGCAATGCCGAAATCCAGGCAGATGGCCTTGGCGTGGCCAATGTGCAGGTAGCCGTTGGGCTCGGGCGGAAAGCGCGTGCGGATGGCGGTGTGCTTGCCGCTGCCCAGGTCTTCGCGAATGATTTGACGGATGAAATCGCGCGGCGCGTCGGTCTCAGGGGTGATGGCGGGCGTAGCGGCAGCGGACGAGGTGGACATCGGGTCAAAACTTCGCAGGAGCGGGAACCACCAAGTTTAACCGCTTGAAGGAATTACGTAAGCGCGCCCGCTCAGCGGCGNGCCGCCGCCAGCGCCAGATAACGCTGATGCANCGCGGCAACCTGCGCCTCAAGCGCCGATTCCNGCCCNCTGTTGTCGATGANGTCATCCGCCAGCGCCAGGCGGGCCGTACGGGAGGTCTGGCTGGCGAGGATGCTCACGGCCAGGTCTTCGTCCATGCCGTCGCGCAGCATCAGGCGTTGCAGTTGCACGGCTTCCGGCACATCCACCACCAGGATGCGATCCACCCAGTGGTAATGCCCGATGTTCTCGGCCAGCAGCGGGATGGCCAGCATCACATAGGGGCCTTCGTCCGCCTGTACTTGATCGAGCATCCATTGCCGCACGCGCGGATGCACGATGGCTTCCAGCGTCTTGCGCGCCATCGGATCGGCAAACACGCGCTTGCGCATCCGCGGGCGATCCAGCCGCCCATGCGAATCCAGCGACTCGCTGCCGAACGCATCCACGATCGCCGCCAGCCCATCGCTGCCCGGCTCGACCACCACGCGCGAGGCCTGGTCGGCGTCATACACATGCACGCCTAGTGCCTTGAAGCGCTGCTCCACCGCGCTCTTGCCGGCGGCGATGCCGCCGGTCAGGGCCACCGTAAACGGCTTGCCCTTGCTCATCGCATCCCGGTGAAACTCATATAGGCGTGCCACAACTGCTCGCCCGCGACGAACCACACCCAGCCGGCCATGGCGATGAACGGCCCGAACGGCATCGGCATCTCGCGCCCGTGCTTGCGCAATGCGATCAGCGCGCCGCCCACCAGCGCACCGATGAACGAGGAAAGCAGGACCACCGGCAGCAACGACATCGGCCCCATCCAGGCGCCCAGCGCGGCCAGCAATTTGAAATCCCCAAACCCCATGCCTTCCTTGCCGGTAAGCAACTTGAACAGCCAGTACACGCTCCACAGGCTGAGGTAGCCGATGGCGGCGCCAAGGATGGCGGCGGCGGGTGCGACGAACAGATGGATCAGGCTCAGCAGCAATCCGGCCCAGAGCAAGGGCAGGGTGATCTGGTCCGGCAGCAGCTGCGTGCGGAAATCGATGCCCGACAGCGCCACCAGCGCCCACGTGAGACACAACCCCGCCAGGCCCGCCCAGGTGGGGCCGAACTTCCAGA
>JGI25157J39369_1000753_pt1 | contig 17020 bp, 18 predicted proteins | sample AraplaCL_Col_mCL_FD_39369 | JGI IMG/M metagenome (IMG submission 39369)
AACGTGCTGCGCGACTACCTCACCGACCTGTTCCCGATCATGGAGCTGGGCACCAGCGCCAAGATGCTTTCCATCGTGCCGCTGATGGCCGGCGGCGGCCTGTTCGAAACCGGCGCTGGCGGTTCGGCGCCCAAGCACGTGCAGCAGTTCCTGGAAGAGAACTGCCTGCGCTGGGATTCGCTGGGCGAATTCCTGGCGCTTGCCGCTTCGCTGGAACANCTGGGNAACCGCTACCACAACNAGGCGGCCAGTGTGCTCGCCAAGACGCTGGACCAGGCCAACGGCAAGTTCCTCGACAACAACAAGTCGCCNGCGCGCAAGGTCGGCGAACTCGACAATCGCGGCAGCCATTTCTACCTGGCGCTGTACTGGGCGCAGGCCCTGGCCGAGCAGAACGACGATGCCGCGCTCAAGGCCAAGTTCGCCCCGCTGGCAAAAGCCTTGACCGAAAGCGAAGCCAAGATCGTGGCCGAACTCAACGGCGCCCAAGGCAAGCCGGTGGACATCCACGGCTATTACCATCCCGATCTTGCGCTGGTAAGCAAGGCGATGCGGCCGAGCGAGACGTTCAATCAGGCGCTGGCGGCGTTGTAAGTAGCGACCGGCGAGGAGAAAAATGGGGGCCTTCGGGCTCCCTTTTTTTATCCGAATGCACACGACGGGATCCGTGGCAGAGAAGCATTTAGAATCACCGCGGACGATTCATCATGCAGGAACTCCCATCATGCGTGTTTCCCTGGCAATAGGATGCCTGGCTCTTGTGGTGGCGATGCAGGCATGGTCGCAATCGAGACCGGCTTCTTCCAGTTCGACATCGCCGCATGCCAGTACCGTCCTTCCGGCCGTAACGGTCACCGGCGAACAACCCGGCCCCGGCCTGTGGAAGGTAAGCAAGGGCGATCACGTGATGTGGGTGCTGGGCACCCTGACGCCGCTGCCCAAGGGCATGGAATGGCGTTCCTCGGAAGTGGAGGACACCGTGGCGCATTCGCAGGAAGTGCTGGAGGCGCCCAAGGCGGAAGTGAAGGCGGATATCGGCTTCTTTGGCAAGCTGTTCCTGATGCCTTCGGTGTACAGCGCGCGCAAGAATCCCGGCGGCGCCAGCTTGCAGCAGATTCTGCCGGCGCAGATGTACGCGCGCTGGCAAGCGGTGAAACCGCAATACTTCGGCAACGATCGCCGCATCGAATCCTGGCGGCCGATCCTGGTCGCGCTTGAGCTTTACAAGAAGGCGCTGGCCAAGGCCGGGCTTACCAGCCGCAACGACATCAACAAGCTGGTGTTCAATCTGGCCGATAAGCACGGCGTGAAACGGGTGCCGGTGAAATACAAGCTGGTGGTGGAGCACCCGCGCGCGGCACTGGACGCCCTCAAGCAAACCAACCTGCACGACATCAGCTGCTTCAACCAGACGCTGGATACGGTGCAGAACGACATGGCCGTCCTGACTGAGCGGGCCAACGCCTGGTCCACGGGCGATATCCAGAGGCTGCGCAGCTATGCCGGGGACGACCGCTACCAATCCTGCCTGATCGCGGTGATCAATGCGGAGTTTGCCGAAGAGCTTGGTTTGAGCGATTTGCCCAAGCGCATGGAGCAGGCGTGGCTGAAGGAAGCGGAAGCGGCGCTGGCCAACAACACGCAAACCTTCGCCGTGCTGCCGATGGAGCAAGTGCTGTCACCGGACGGTTATCTGGCGCAGTTGCAGGCGCGCGGCTATACCGTCGAAGCGCCGGAGTAACGCAGGCGGCAATCGCAGGTTGGGATTTCATCCCAGCCCACGTTCAAAGCCCTCAGAAGCTTGCGCTGGCCTCGTTCAAGGCGCTGATTTCTTCCGTGGCCAGCGAAAGCTCCACCGCCCCGGCCAGTTCGCGTAACTGCGCTACGGACGTGGCGCTGACGATCGGCGCAGTAATGCCGGGACGCGCCATCTGCCATGCCAATGCCACTTGTGACGGCGTCGCCTTGTGCGCGGCAGCGATGTCATCCAGCGTGCCCAGCACGTTCAAGCCTTGCGGCGTGAGGTACTTTTTCACCGCACCGCCGCGCGCCTTGCTCTTGGCAAGATCCGCTTCACTGCGGTATTTGCCGCTGAGAAAGCCGCTGGCGAGTGCGTAGTAGCTGATCACGCCGACCTGCTCCTGACGCACCAGCGGCTCCAGTTCCCGTTCGTAACCGGTACGGCTGACCAGGTTGTATTCGGGCTGCAGGCTTTCGTAGCGCGGCAGCTTGTGTTCGTTGGAAACCTTCAGGGTTTCGGCAAGGCGATCGGCTCCGTAATTGGAGGCGCCGATCGCGCGCACCTTGCCTTCCTCGATCAGCCGGGCGAACGCGCCGAGGGTTTCGCTCAGCGGTACGGTAGCGTCGTCCTCATGCGCCTGGTACAGGTCGATGTGATCCGTCTGCAGGCGCTGCAGCGAACCCTCGACCGCCTGCCGGATGTTCAACGGCGAAAGGCCGCGATGCTCCACCCATTTGGCGACCTTGGTGGCGATCAGCACCTTGTCGCGCTTGCCGCTGCGCTTGAGCCATTTGCCAATGATGGTTTCCGACTCGCCGCCGCGGTTGCCCGGCACCCATGCCGAATACACGTCGGCGGTATCGATCAGGTTGAGGCCGGCGTCGACGAAGGCATCGAGCACGTCGAACGAGTGTTGCTCATCGGCGCTCCACCCGAACACGTTGCCGCCCAAGGCGAGCGGAGCAACAGACAGGGTAGAGCGGCCCAATTGGCGCAGTTGCATGGAAACAATCCTCGGCAGTGGGACAAGGCATCCGCCTTGCGGCGGCGTGCCATCTTTGCCGAGTTTGGGTACAAGCCCGCCTTAATCAAGCGCAGCAGGGGAGGTTGTCACGCGGTTTGGCAGGCAGCGGCAATCGCGCCACGTCCACCTCGACGTGGGCCGGCTTGGTTTCGCGGTCGCCAGGCGGCGTATCGACATGCCAGTTCAGATTGGAAGGGGTGATGTGCCCGTGAAGGAACAACAAATCGACCCATGGCGAGCGCATGGCGGCGGTGTCCTGATCGAGTGTGGGTAGGCGCAAGGTAATGGGCTAGTCCCACAAGAAAAAGCGATATATTCGCAAGCCTGGTTTGACGGGCATTCAATATGAGCCGGATACCGCTCAGTCTTTTGCAGCAGTTCGTCCAGGTGGCGCGCTTGGGCAATCTCTCGCGCGCGGCCGAGCAGGCCAACCTTACCGTCAGCGCATTGAGCCATCAGATGCGCCAGCTGGAAGAGCGCCTGGAACGCCGCCTGTTTGAGCGCGGTCCGCGCGGCGTCACCTTGACGGTGGAAGGCTGCAGTTTGCTCGAGGCGGTGGGCGAGCATTTCGACGGTATCGAGCACGCGCTGGCGCGCTATCGCGTGCGGCGCCACGATGCGCTCACCTTGAGCGCCAGCCCAGGCATCATTTCCAGCTGGCTGATGCCGCGCCTGCCGCGGCTGCTGGCATCGCATCCGGAGCTGGAGCTCAATCTGCAATCCACCAACCTGCTGGTGAACTTCGAGCGCGAAGCGGTCGACGCCGCCGTGCGCTACGGCAAGGGCGAATGGGAAGGCTTGCGTTGCGAGTATCTGTTCGGCGAGTGGATCGCTCCGGTGGCCGCGCCTGAACTGGTCGCGCGCATGGCGGGCGCCGACCCGCTGGATCTGGCGCAATGGCCGTTGATCGGCGATCCCAATCGCAACAATCGCTGGAACGACTGGTTTGCGCACTACGGCGGCGAACCGCCGCATCGCTACGTTGCGCACGTGGATACGATCGATGCGCTGCGACAGGCTGCGCTGGAAGGGCTTGGCGTTGCGCTCGGACGCATGGTGACGTCCAAGTCATGGATCGACGCAGGCCGGCTGGTGGTGCTCGGCGACCGCTATCTGCCGGTGCCGGAGGCGTACCACCTGGTGTATCCGCCGCGCTCGGAGGATCACCGCGGCATGGCGACGTTCCGCGCGTGGCTGCACGAGGAAGCGGATGCGTATTGCCGCGAGATGCCGCAGCCGCAGCGGGATGAAGCTGCGGCTTAGGGCTTTAGGTACCCCCAAGTGCAGTCGTCAGCTGCAACGGTTGATCAGCCTGAGAGATGCTGCCGTCCGGAATGGCGTCTGATGACGAAGCGAACTGGCTGCTCTTTGCCCACGGAATCGATTCGCGCGGGCCGGGGATATAGGCTCTCCATTTGCCGTAGGTGTAATGGACGGGGCTGCCAGCCACATTGAGGTCGAATGTGATGGGGATGCGTACGTCCCAGTAAGGGGCCATCGCGGATTTCCCGGTGGTAGGCGGGTTGAACGTCCAGTCCTTGACCGCGTCGAGTGACGCATCAGCCAGCATCTTCCGGTAGTGACGCATTTGCGACTCGCTACCGTATTCGCCCAGGTTCACTTGCTCTACCGCGATGTCTTCGATCTTGCCTGCCCTGTTGACTCGCGCGTATACGAATACGGTGCCATCCACGCGTCCCTTGATGGCATCAAAAGGGTAATGGGGTATTCGCGACTGTTTGGCAGAAATCTCGTCCGTGGAGACCGTCCCTGCATTGCCGAAGCTGGCGCTGGAAATGGCGATCGAGTCGTGCTCGTCATCCACGTGTTTGGCGACGATGCGCAAGTTCATCTTCGCCCTCAGGATGGCATCCGTGTGGTCGTTGCGCTGAAATTTCCAATTGGGCGTGTTCTTTTGGATGAGTTCGACGACCAGCGGCGGAAGCATTTCAGGGTGATCGAGGGTGTAGTTGTGGACAGTGCCATCGGGCATCACCTCGATCCATCCGGTAACCAGCATGGTTGCTTCGGCAGCTTTACGCACCTCGTTGGGACTGCTGCCCGCCCAGGCCACACCGCCTAACAGCACAAAGAGCACACCTATCATCCATCGTTCCATATGCCATTCCCCTTGCAAGTTTGCGCCGAAGTATAGCCGCCCAAATGCTTGGGTGGCCTTTCAAGACAAGTCGCTAAATCCGCCAAATGGTTACGAGAAGCTTACACATATCGTAAACTGCCGATTGCCGAACATTATCGATCGGCGATACATCACTTTCTCGTAGCACTTCAATAAGGATTCCCTATGCCAAGTACCGCCATCCTCGTCGACGGCGCTTTCTTTCTTGCCCGCTATCGCAAGGTATGGGGCGACCGCGATGCGAATGACGCGCGCACGGTCGCCAAGACGCTGTTCGGCATGGCGCTGGAACATCTCAAGGCGCTGGATCGTCCGCGCGAAGCGCTGTACCGCATTTTTTTCTATGACTGCCCGCCTCTGGAAAAGGTGCTGATCAAGCCGATCAGCGGCGAAAGCATCGACTACGCGCGCACGGGCGCCGCCGCCTTCCGCCGTGATCTGCACGATCAGCTGCGCCGTCAGCGCAAGATGGCGCTGCGCCTGGGCCGGCTCACTGATCGCGGCGAATGGAAGCTCAAGCACCAGGCCTATCAGCAGCTGCGCGACGAATCGCTGTACTGGGACGAGCTGAGCGACGAGCACTTCGAGCCGGACATGCGCCAGACGCAGGTCGACATGAAGATCGGCATCGACATCGCCGCGCTGGCCTATAAGAAGCANGTGGACCAGATCATTCTGGTGGCGGGCGACGCCGATTTCATTCCAGCCGCCAAGCTCGCGCGTTACGAAGGCATCGACTTCATTCTCGACCCGATGTGGCAGGGCATTGCGCCGGACCTGCACGAGCACATCGACGGCCTGCAATCGGTCTGCCCGCGACCCTTNTAGCGNGCCGCGGCCCGCGGCACCCNTGTGCGCAGCGGACAGTGCGCGATTCGTAAACTAATCGTAAAATGTCCACGCTCGCTGTACAGGGGTTGCGGCAGGCTGCCGCGCATCGCCAATGAGGAGTCGTCATGAAGACCCGGTTCGCCTTCGGTTTGTCCATTGCCTTGTTGTTCGCCGGCGTGGTCCACGCGCAACAAGCGGGGCAGGACCAGCCCGCCGGCGACCTGGTGCCGCCGACCAGCGCCAGTGATTTCACGTCGGGCCAGCTCGATGCGGTGCTGGGNGGCACCTGGCGTTCCGAGCACAACAAGGCGCGCGACGTCTATCGCCACCCCAAGGCCACCCTGCAGTTCTTTGGCCTGCAGCCGGACCAGACGGTGATCGAGATCACTCCCGGCGGCGGCTGGTATACCGAGATCCTGGCGCCGCTGCTGCGTGACAACGGCCACTACATTGCCGCGGTATCCGGTGGCAAGAATGGCGAGGACAAGCAGGACGCCGACGCCCTGCGCGCCAAGTTCAAGGCCGATCCGGCCCAATACGACAAGGCCAGCGTCGTAGTTTTCAATCCCAAGGCGCCGGTATTCGGTCCGGCCGGCTCGGCGGACATGGTGCTGACCTTCCGCAACGTGCATAACTGGACCATGGCCGGCAGTGCCGAAGCGATGTTCAAGGCGTTCTATGCCGTGCTGAAGACCGGCGGCACGCTGGGCGTGGTCGATCACCGCGCCGCCCCGGGCGCCACCCTGGATGCGGTGAAAGGCAGCGGCTACCTGCCCACCGATTACGTGATCAAGCTCGCCACCGACGCCGGTTTCAAGCTGGATGGGCAGAGCGAGATCAACGCCAATCCCAAGGACACCAAGAATTATCCCAAGGGCGTGTGGACGCTGCCGCCTACGCTTACGCTGGGCGACAAGGATCGCGACAAGTACCTGGCCATCGGCGAATCCGATCGCATGACCTTGCGGTTCGTGAAGGTTGGCGTGAACAAGGCACCGCCGGCGCCGGCTCCGACCAGCACTGCCAGCCATTGAAGCGCGTAGGCTGGGATGACAATCCCAGCTCCGAAGTTGCGAGAAAAGCTGGGATTTCATTCCAGCCTACGACCGCCGTACACCATGCTCATTGCACTGAATAAGCCGTACGGCGTGCTGTGCCAGTTCACCACCAACGATGGCCGCCCGACGCTGGCCGATTATGTGCGGCAGAAAGACGTCTACCCCGCCGGCCGCCTGGACCATGACAGCGAAGGCCTGCTGCTGTTGACCGACGACGGCGCACTGGCGCATCGCCTTACCGATCCCAAACACAAGCAGCCGAAAACCTATCTGGTACAGGTCGACGGCGCAGTCGGCGATGAAGCGGTGCAGGCGCTGCGCCGCGGCGTGGTNTTGAANGATGGGCNGACCTTGCCGGCCATCGTCGAACAGGCAGATGAGCCGGCATGGCTGTGGCCGCGCGATCCGCCGGTACGGTTTCGCAAGAGCATTCCCACCAGCTGGTTGTCGATTACGCTGCGCGAGGGGCGCAATCGCCAGGTGCGCCGGATGACGGCGGCGGTGGGGTTTCCCACCTTGCGTCTGATCCGGGTAAGCATGGGCGGCTACGCCCTGGATGGATTGGCGCCTGGCGAGACGCGCGTGCTCTTGCGGTGATGTCGTCATTCCGGCGTTCGCCGGAATTGACGAGTCCAGGATCACAACCCAAAGAACGCCCGCGCCGCCGCCGTACTGTTCGCCGCGGTTTCTTCCGCCGACTCGCCGCGGTCTCGCGCAATCTCCTCGCAGATGTGCTTCAGATACATCGGCTCGTTGCGCCGGTGGCTAGGTTGCGGCCGGACCGTGCGCGGCAGCAGGTACGGCGCATCCGTTTCGATCAGCAGGCGATCGGCGGGAATCTCGCGTACGAATTCGCGCAAGTGGGTGCCGCGCCGCTCGTCGCAGATCCAGCCGGTGATGCCGATGTGGCAATCCAGGGCAAGATAGTCGCGCAGCGATTCGTGCGTGTCGGTAAAGCAATGCACCACCGCTGCCGGTACCTTGTCGCGGTAGCGCTTGAGCANGGCGAGGAAATCGTGATGCGCATCACGCTGATGCAGGAACAGCGGCTTGCCGATATCCGCGGCGATGCGCAATTGGCGCTCGAACACCTCCANCTGCACATTGCGCGGCGAATAATTGCGGTTGTAATCCAGTCCCGTTTCGCCCACCGCGCGCACTTCCGGCGCGCGTGCCAGTTCGCGCAGATGCGCATCGGTCACGTCGCTGTAATCGACCGCATGATGCGGATGCACGCCCGCCGTGGCATACAGCGTGCCAGGGTGCCGGCGCGCCAGCTCCATGGCGTGATCGCTACCGCTGTGTGACGCGCCGGTGACCACCATTTGAATCACCCCATGCGCATGCGCGCGCTGCAGCACAGCATCGAAATCGTGCCGGAACGATTCGTGGGTAAGGTTGGCTCCGATATCGACGAGCTGCATGGCGAACCCTTCAAAACGTTAATTGTCTCATCCGTGAACGGCCTGATCCATGCCGTTGCATGCGTCTTCACAGTCTCTTAGCACGTGAACACCGCCACGAAGTTAGGCTCGCCAGCCCCTTTGGTGTGTGTTACCAATGGGAGTCGCCTTTCGACGCGCAGGCGTGGGCTGGGCAGCATCCTCACATCGCTAAACCTGACGGGGTGGAATATGTCGGCAGCCTTGAAGCCGGCGTCCATAGGGACGAACCAAGCCACGGAAGACCACGAATCGGCCGTGTGTGCACTGCTGGTCGCGCGTGGCCGCCTGAAAGACAACGACCTGGCGCGCGCCAGGCGNCTGCACGAGGAAGCCCCCGAAGGCACGCTTACCGCCTTGCTCGCCCGGCTGGGCCTGGTATCCGAACGCGATCTGGCCGAAGCCTGGTCCGAACTCCTGCACGCGCCGCTGTTGGCCGCGCGCGATGCGCCGGACATGCCGCCGGCCGACCTCGACTTGTCGGTGCGTTTTCTCAAGCAGCAGCATGTGGTGCCCGTGCGCGCGGGCGAGGACGGCATCGTGCTGATCGTCGCCGACCCGGCCGACCCTTACCCGCTGCACGCCGTGCAGCTTGCCTCGGGCAAGCCGGTGTCCTTGTGCATCGGCATCCGTTCGGAAATCGACGACCTCATCGAGCGCTACTACGGCCAGGGCCGCTCCGCGATGGGCGCCATCGTGGAAAACCTCGATGGCAGCAGCGCGGAAGAAGAGGACGTGGAGCACCTGCGCGACCTGGCGTCCGAAGCGCCGGTCATTCGCCTGGTCAACCTGATCCTTCAGCGCGCGGTCGAGCAGCGCGCCTCGGACGTGCACATCGAGCCGTTCGAAAACCGCCTGAAGGTGCGCTACCGCATCGACGGCGTGCTGCACGAAGTGGAAGCCCCGCCATCCAGTTCCACCGCGGCGGTGATCAGCCGCGTGAAGATCATGGCCAAGCTCAACATCGCCGAGCGCCGCCTGCCGCAGGACGGCCGCATCCAGTTGCGCGTGCAAGGCAAGGAGCTGGACCTGCGCGTGTCCACCGTGCCCACCAGCTTCGGCGAATCGGTAGTGATGCGTATTCTGGACCGCGAAACGGTGGTCTTCGATTTCGCCTCGCTGGGCTTCACCGACAGCTTCCAGCAGCGCTTCATCGACGTGCTGGAACGTCCGCACGGCATCCTGCTCGTAACCGGCCCGACGGGTTCGGGCAAAACCACCACGCTCTACACCGCACTGTCGAAGATCAACACGCCGGGCGTGAAGATCATCACCGTGGAAGACCCGGTGGAATACCAGCTCGAAGGCATCAACCAGATCCAGGTGAAACCGCAGATCGGCCTGGATTTCGCCAACGCGCTGCGCTCGATCATGCGCCAGGATCCGGACGTGATCATGATCGGCGAAATGCGCGACCTGGAAACCTGCCGCATCGCCATCCAGTCCGCACTCACCGGCCACCTGGTGCTGTCCACTGCACACCAACAGCGCCTCGGGCGGCGTCACGCGCCTGCTCGACATGGGCGTGGAAGATTACCTGCTCGGCTCCACCGTCAACGGCATCCTGGCGCAGCGCCTGGTGCGCCGGCTGGATCCGGAAACCGCCATCCCCTACGAGGCGCCGCCGGAAGTCGTCGCCGAATTCGAGCTGGAGAAATACACGAGCGAGCGTCCGATCCGCTTGTGGAAACCCGGCACCAGCGCGTCCAATCCCACCGGTTACCGTGGCCGCCGCGCCATCATGGAGTTCCTGGTGATGAGCGATGCCCTGCGCCGCCTGGTGATGCAACGCGCCGACGCCAGCGAAATCGAACGCCAGGCGCGCGCCGAAGGCATGCGCACGATGTACGAGGACGGTATCGCCAAGGCCGTGGCGGGCATCACCACGATCGAGGAGGTGTTGCGTGTTACGCAGGAAGGCTGAGGGTCGTCAATCGGGAATCGTCAATCGTAAATCGCCAGGGCGATTTCGCGCTCCGGCTTTCAACGATTCACGATTGACGGTTCACGATTCCCGGCGACGGACGTCGCCACCATGAGCCAATTCCGCTACCGCGCCGTCAGCGCCTCCGGCGAAATCGTGCAAGGGCAGATGGAGGCGGCCAGCCTCGATGAAGTCATCGTGCGCCTGCAGGATCAGGGCCATACGCCGCTGGAAGCCAAGCCTGCCGATGCGGAAGGCGCCGGTGGCGGGCTCGCCCGCCTGTTCAAGCGCGGGCCTTTCAACGGCGACCAACTGGCGCAATTCACGCACCAGCTGGCTACCTTGCTTGGCGCGGGACAGCCGCTGGATCGCGCGCTCGGCATCCTGATGGATCTGCCCGAAGGCGAGCANGCCAAAAAACTGATCGANCGCGTGCGCGACCGCGTACGCGGCGGCACGCCGCTGTCGCAGGCGATGGACGAGGAACACGGCGTNTTCCCCAAGCTCTACATCGCGCTGGTGCGCGCGGGCGAAGTGGGCGGNTCGCTGGAAGATACCTTGCGCCGGCTGGCCGATTACCTCGAACGCACGCAGCAACTGCGCGGCAGCATCATCAACGCGCTGATCTATCCNGCCTTCCTGATGGTTGGCGTATTCGGTTCGCTGNTGTTGCTGCTCACCTACGTGGTGCCGCAATTCGTGCCGATCTTCCAGGACATGCAGGTGCCGATTCCCTGGATCACCCGCGCCGTGCTCGCCCTGGGCACCACCATGCAGGACTGGTGGTGGCTGATCATCGTGATCGTGNTCGGCGGCGTCATGGTGTGGCGTGCGCGCATGCGTGATCCGGTATCGCGCCTGGCCTGGCACGAACGGCTATTGAAGATGCGCCTGGTCGGCCCGCTGGTGCTGAAGGTGGAAACCGCGCGCCTGGCGCGCACGCTGGGCACGCTGGTGAAGAACGGCGTGCCGCTGCTTTCCGCCTTGAGCATTGCGCGCATGGTCACCTCCAATCGCGCGCTGGACGAATCGCTGGTGCAGGCNACCGAGATGGTCAAGGGCGGCAACGGCCTGAGCCTGGCGCTGGGGCAATCGCAGCGCTTCCCGCGCCTGGCGATCCAGATGGTGCAGGTGGGCGAGGAGGCCGGGCAGCTCGACACCATGCTGCTGAAAGTGGCCGATACCTTCGAGCTGGAAAGCCGCCGCTCCATCGACCGCCTGCTGGCGGCGCTNGTGCCGGCGCTTACCATCGTGATGACGTTCTTCGTGGCCATCATCATGGCGGCCATCCTGCTGCCGCTGCTCAGCCTTACCAGCAACATCCAGTGAACGGCGTTGTCCGACGTGCATAACTTTTTATTCCACGCTTCGATACGGAGAAACCAACCTATGCAGTACAGATACCCACGGACGCGGCAGCTGCGCCATCCCCACCGCAGCGCCGGTTTCACCTTGCTGGAAATGCTGGCGGTGATCGTGTTGATCGGCATCGTCGGCGCCATCGTGGTGCGCCAGGTCGGCAGCAGCGTGGACAAGGGCAAGTTCGGCGCCGGCAAGGCCCAGCTCACCACCCTCAGCCAGGCCATCGATGCCTACGCCCTGGACAACGGCTCGCCGCCCGGACAGCTGCCGGACCTGGTCAACAAGCCCGCCAATGCCACCAACTGGCAGGGTCCGTATGTGAAGCCATCGCAGCTGAAGGACCCGTGGGGNCACGACTTTGGCTACAAGTACCCCGGCGAGCATGGCAATTACGACCTGATTTTCTATGGCCGCGATGGCAANCCCGGCGGGGAGGGCTATGACGCGGATGTGGGCAACTGGCAATGAAGAGCGGGGAACGGGAAACGGGGAACGGGGAACGGGGGCGCGCGCTGCGGCGGGTTGCCTTTTGTTTTTCCACGCCTGTTTTTGCTAGCGATCCGACAAAACCGGTTGCCTCACGTTCCCCGTTCCCCGTTCCCCGTTCCCAGCAAGGTTTTACCTTGCTGGAAATGCTCGCCGTCATCATCCTCATCGGCATCGCCGCNGCGGCGGTGTCGATCTCGGTGGCGCACGGCCTGGCCAGTGCGCGCATCAATGCCGCCGCGGGCGAACTGGCCGCATCGCTGCGCGCCACGCGCACGCAGGCGGTCATGCATGGCGAGCAGCGCGTGTTCGAAGTGGATACCGGCAGCGAAACCTATCGCGGCGCGGACAAGCGCGACGTGCGCCTGCCGAAGGGTCTGGAGCTTTCCGTCACCAGCGCGGCCAGCGATCAATCCGCCGGCCAGACCGCGCGCATTCGTTTCTTCCCTGATGGCAGCTCCACTGGCGGGCGCATCACCTTGCGCAGCGGCCGGCGCGAATGGCACGTCAACGTGTCGTGGCTGACCGGCGCCATCACCATTTTCGACACGGCGAAGCACACGTGAGCAGCGCCCGTCGCCATGTCCACGGATTCAGCCTGCTGGAAGTGATCGCCGCCATCATGCTGCTGGCGATCGCCTTCGGTGCGCTGATGCAAGTGGCCGGCGGCTCGATCCGGCTGACGCAAAANTCATCCGACTATACCCAGGCGGCCTTGTGGGCGCGCTCGGCGCTGGATACGCGCTTCGTGCTGGAACCGCTGCAACCCGGCGTGACGCAGGGCAACTTCGACAAGCGTTACCGCTGGCGCCTGCAGGTGACGCCGTGGACGCTGCCGAACAGCTCGCCGGCCGGTACGCCGTTTGCCTTCAAGATGTACAAGCTCGACCTGGANGTGATGTGGGGCTCGGCGCCGTTCGAGCACACGGCGCGCTTCAGCACGCTGCGCATTGGGAGCAATGCGCCGTGAAGGCCNTNNATCGTCAATCGTCAATCGTCAATCGGAACCGCGGCGCGGTACGGTGGAGCGCGCGCCGGCATACCAGCCACTTGCAACGTACGAAGCTCCCAGATCGCGGCACGTCGCTTTTCGNGATTCACGATTTACGATTCCCGATTTACGCTAAAGGTTTCACCCTTNTAGAAGTCCTCGCCGCCATGGCCCTGCTTGCGCTGCTGCTGCTGGGCGTGTACTCCGGCGTGCGCTCGGCCACGCACACCGTGCAGGCCGGCAGCATCAAGATCGAGCAACTGGATGAAATACGCGCCGCCCAGCAATTCCTGCGCCGCGAGCTGGCGCAGGCGATGGCGCAACCGATGGGGCACGACAACGACGGCAACGGCGTGTTCTTCGTTGGCACCGGCGACAGCATGCGTTTCGTCGCGCCGCTGCCCGGCTATCTCGGCCGCATGGGTCCGCAGCTGATCGAGGTNAAACTGGTCAACGGCGAACATGGCAAGCAGCTGGTGGCCAGCCTCGCCGTGCTGCCGCCGGATGGCAGCGCNCCCAAGGCGCTGGGCGAGCCGCAGGTGCTGCTCGACGGCGTGATCGACGGCAGCTTCAGCTACCGCGGCCTGAACCAGCAGGGCCAGCCGATGGACTGGCAGAACGATTGGAACGCCCCCGCCACCATGCCGAACCTGGTCACGATCAAGCTGGCNCTCGACCAGCGCCGTCCGTGGCCGATGCTGAGCGTGCCCTTGCGCGTGAACGCNGCGGCGATGCAGGGGCCCGGCAATTTGCTGCGCGGCTTGCGCGGACCGGGTGTGCCGTGATGCGCGCATGGGGCCGGCATCAACGTGGCGTCGCCTTGCTGCTGGTGATGTGGGCGTGCACCTTGCTCGCCATTCTGCTGGGCGGCTACGCCGTGCTGGCGCACACGGAAACCTTGCAGGCCAATTTTCAATTNGGAGAGGCGCGGGCGCATTACGCGGCGGAAGCGGGCGTGATGCGCGCGATCTATGCGCTGCAGGCACCCAACGTCAACGACCGCTGGATCGCCGACGGCCGCATCTATCCGTTCGAGTTCGAGCACGCCAAGGTCGGGGTGTCGGTGACGTCCGAAAGCGGCAAGGTGGACCTCAATGCCGCCTCGCCCGACGTGCTCACCCGCCTGTTGCAGAACGCAGGCGTGGATGCGCAACACGCAAGCCAGATCACGCAGGCGATCGTGGATTGGCGCAGCTTTCCCATTTCGCCGCAGCAGATCGCGCAGCGCACGGCGGCGTACACCGCCGCCGGCCGTGACTATGCGCCGCGCAACGGTCCGTTTGCCAGCGTGGAAGAACTGCAGATGGTGCTCGGCGTCACGCCCGAGCTGTACGCAAAAATTGCGCCCTACGTCACGATCTGGTCGGGCCGCGCCAGCCCCGATCCCAATACCGCGCCGCTGCTCGCGCTGGCNTCGATNCCTGGCATGGATCTGCAACACGCGGCTGCAATCATCGCNGCGCGTCCAACGTCTGCGGCAGGCGCCAACGCCGCCGCGGGGCTGGTCGCCAACAATGGCATCACGCATAGTATTCGTTCAGAGGCGGTGCTCGCCGACGGCACGCGCGCGATCCTGCGCGTCACGGTACGCTTGCANGGATATCGGCCTGGCTCGCAGGCTTTTGCGGTGCTGCGCTGGCAAGAGGGAGAAGGGGAGTGAATTCCGCTACGCAGACACTGCAACCGCAGCTTGAACGCGCACGCCGCGCATGGCGCAGCTCGCCGTTGCCGGGCTTTTTCGCCTGGTGGTGGGGCCAGTTGCGCGCACTGCTGCCGCTGCGCTGGCAGGCGTTTTTCNGTGGCGGCAACGTGTGGTGCCTGCTGCATCATCACGACGGCCAGTGGTCCGTGCGCCGCAGCGGCCAGCCGCAGGCGTCCGCGCCGTGGAACGATGCGCTGGACGCGCCCGAGCAGCAAGCGCTGTTGAATGCCGCCGTGGCCGACGTCGATCGCCAGGACCTGCGCCTGGCCTTGTGCCTGCCGCAGCAGACGGTATTGCGCCGGCGCCTGCTGCTGCCCGAGGCCGCGCGCGACAACCTGCGCCAGATCGGCGCGTTCGAAATGGACCGTCAAACGCCGTTCCGCGTCGACCAGGTGTATTACGACCTGCGCGAGCTGAAAGGCCCCGCGCCGGCNGGGCGCATCGCCGCCGAACTGGTGGTCGCCCCGCGCGCCGCGGTGGACGCCAAGCTCGAACACCTGCGCAACGCCGGCATCGCCATCGANGCCGTGGACCTGTGCGAGGGCGACGCCCGCCTCGGCGTGAACCTGCTGCCGCCGGAGCGTGCGCGTGCGCATCGCGATCCGCGCCGCCGGCTCAATCTCGCGCTTGCCGCCGCCGCGCTGGTGCTGCTGGTGCTGTGCCTGGGCCAATACCTGCACAACCGCCAGGAAGCGCTTGCCGCCATGCAGACCCANGTCGACGACATGCGNGCCGACGCGCAGAAGATCGCGCAGTTGCGCAAGCAACTGGAAGACAGCACCGGCGCCGCCGGCTTCCTGGCCAAGCGCAAGACTGATTCCGTCGCCGTGGTGGACGTGCTGCAGGATCTCACCGCACGCATTCCGGACGACACCTGGCTGGAACGTTTCACGGTCGACAGTTCCGGCCGCGTCGGCATCCAGGGTCAGAGNGCGAAAGCCGCCTCGCTGATCGACGTCCTGCAGGGCAGCAAGCTGCTGACCGGCGCGAACTTCCAGGGCGTGATCCAGCGCGACCCGGCCACCAACAAAGAGCGCTTCTTCATGGATGCGCAGCTGCACAAGCCCGCCGCCGGCAAGCCCGCCGCCAGCAGCAGCACGGGAGGCGCGCCATGAAGATGCGTCCCATGAAACCGGCGGAAAGCCGCATCGCCGCGATCGGCCTGCTGGTGCTGNTGCTGGTGCTGGCTTACTTCCTGCTGCTGCATTGGTGGTTCGTGGCGCCGCTGCGCGACATCGACAGCCAGATGGACGACCTGCGCGATACGCAAAGCCGCTACGCCGCGGCGATTGCCGAAAAGCCGCAATTGCTCAAGCGCATCGAACAGCTCGGCCACAACNAGAGCGACAGCAGCACCTTCCTGCCGGAAACCGACCCCAACGCCGCATCCGCCGGACTGATGCAGCGCGTGGTGGACGATGCCGCCAAGTTTGCGCAGGAAGGCAGCTGCGANGTCAGCCAGAAAATGCCGGTNAACAANCCGGGCGCGGCCTCCACCGATCCGTACCAGAAGGTGGTGGTCAGCATCAGCNTGCATTGCGACATGCAACCGCTGGTCGGCTTGCTGTACACGCTGGAAAAAGGCAAGCCGTACCTGTTCGTGCAGGATTTCAGCGTGTATCGCAATCCGCTGGTCAACCAGCAAAAGAATGTCGCGCCGCTGGAAGTGCANTTCACGCTGGCCGGCTACGTGCGCACCTCCAACGCGCCGGGTACGCCAGCGGCCAACGGCAACGCCGCGGGGCCGACCGAGCAGCCGGCGGGAGATGACGAATGAACGCGGCCGCCCAACGCCGTCTCACCCCTGCCTTCGGCATCGTCACGGCGGTGCTTGGCGTGGTGCTGGTGTCGCTGCTGATCGGCGCGGGACGCGGCGTGAGCTGGAACCCGCCGCGCCCGGTGCCGCCGCTGCCTGCCGCGCACGCCGTGACGCTCCCCGTCCCCCCACCGCTGCCAAGTTATGCGCAAACCTGGGAGCATCCCCTGTTCAGCGCCGACCGCAAGCCCATCGTCACCCAGGGCGGCGGCAGCGAAGGGGTGAGCCTTGGCGATCTGCAGCTCACCGGCATCATCCTCACCTCCAAATTGCACATGGCCCTGCTGGGCCCGGTCAATGGCAAGGGCGACGACGACAAACAAGTGAGCGTACGCGAAGGCGCGACGCTGCCCGACAGCAGTTGGAAACTGATCCAGGTATTACCTCGCTCGGCCATTTTCGCCTCGCCCAGCGGACGCACGGAACTGAAACTGCCTGCCGGCGCTCCCATCGATCAGCCAGCGGGTGCGCCCAATGCGCAAGAAGGCGCGGCGCCGATGAAC
>JGI25157J39369_1000756_pt1 | contig 16862 bp, 8 predicted proteins | sample AraplaCL_Col_mCL_FD_39369 | JGI IMG/M metagenome (IMG submission 39369)
CGCGCTGGCATGCCGCCGATGTGCCGGGCACGGTGCAGACCGACCTGATGGCGGCAAAGCTGCTGCCCGATCCGTTCTACCGCGACAACGAAGCGCGCGTGCAATGGGTGGGCCTGAGCGATTGGCAGTACGAAACGCGCTTTACCGTCGATGCGGCCACGCTCGCGCGCGATCACGTGGAACTGGTGTTCGACGGCCTGGACACCTTTGCCGACGTCTATCTCAATGGACAGAAACTAGCCTCCGCGGACAACATGTTCCGGCGCTGGCGCGTGCCGGTGAAAACCGCCCTGCATGCAGGCAGCAATACGCTGGAGGTGCGACTCTATTCGCCGATCAAGCGCGTGCTGCCGTGGCTGCTCAAGCAACCCTATGCGCTCCCGGGCGAGTTCGATTCCGCCTTCGGCGACGAACCGAAGGGCAAGCAGACCGCCAATTACGTGCGCAAGGCGGCCTATCAATATGGCTGGGACTGGGGCCCGCGCATCGTCACCGAAGGCATCTGGCAGCCGGTGCACCTGGATAGCTGGAACAGCTTGCGCGTGGATGGTTTCCACGTGCAGCAGAATTACGTGGGCGCGGAGGCGGCACACGTGACCGCGCAATTCGAGGTGCTGGCCGATGCCAGCAAGACGGTGCACGTGAGCGTGGATGCGGTCGGGCCTGATGACCAGGTGGCCGCACACGTGGAGCAGGACGTCACCGTCGATCCCGGCAGCAATACGGTCAGCCTGCCGCTGCGCATCGCGAGCCCGAAGCGCTGGTATCCGGCCGGTTACGGCGCGCAAGACATGTACACGTTCAAGGCCAGCATGCGCGATGGCAGCCATGAGCTGTACAGCGTGCAGCGCGCGACCGGCCTGCGCAGCATTGAACTGCGGCGCGAAAAGGATGCCTGGGGCAAGAGCTTCGCCTTCGTGATCAACGGCATTCCGGTGTTCGCCAAGGGCGCCGACATGATCCCGTTCGACAGCTTCCCGCCCCGCGCCACCGATGTGCAGATGGCGCGCGTGCTGCAATCCGCGCGCGACGCCAACATGAATGCCGTGCGCATCTGGGGCGGCGGCTACTACATGCCCGACGCGTTCTACGAGATGACCGACCGGCTCGGCCTGATGGTGTGGCAAGACTTCATGTTCGGCGGCGCGATTCCGCCGAGCGACGTCGCCTTCGTCGACAACACCAGGCAAGAGGCGATCGAGCAGGTGAAGCGCCTGCGCGACCATCCCAGCATCGTGCTCTGGTGCGGCAACAACGAGGTGCAGACCGGCTGGGACGGCTGGGGCGATCGCCTGGCGCTGAAAAAAGCCATCTCCGGCGACGAGCGCGAGAAACTGGTGACCGGTATGGTCAACCTGTTCAGCAACACGCTGCGCAACGTGGTCACGCAATACGATCCCAGCGTGCCGTACTGGGCCAGCTCGCCCAGCACGGATTACGACGGCCCGGCGAACGTGCTGTACGACGGCGATTACCACTACTGGAACGTCTGGTCCGGCGAAGCGAAGCCGGTGACGGAATACCTCAACGTCACGCCGCGCTTCCAGTCCGAATACGGCCTGCAATCGTTCCCCGAGATGCGCACCATCCGCGCCTTTGCCGAAGCGGGCGATCTACAACCGGAATCGCCGGTGATGCGCGCGCACCAGAAGTTCGACAGCGGCAACGGCAACAAACGCCTGCTGCTGTACATCACGCGCAGCTACGGCGAGCCGAAGGACTTCGAGTCGTTCGTGTATCTCAGCCAGGTGATGCAGGCCGAGGGCATCCAGCTGGCTGCCGAACACCTGCGGGCGTCGCGGCCACAGGCGATGGGTTCCATGTATTGGCAGCTCAACGACGTGTGGCCAGGGGCATCGTGGTCCAGCATCGATTATTTCGGCCGCTGGAAGGCATTGCAGTTCCATGCGCGGCGGTTCTATGCGCCCTTGCTGATCGCAGCCTTGCGCAACAATGGTACGACGACGGTGTCGCTGGTTTCCGACAGCACCACGCCCACGACATTGCATTGGCGCCTGCGCACGATGGATTTCTCGGGCAAGGTGTTGAGCGAGCACGAGACGGCCGCCGCGCTACCGCCCTTGAGCAGCACCAAGGTGGCTACCTATACCGATGCGCAACTGCTCAACGGTGCTGATCCGCACGCAACGTTTGCGGTGTTCGAGCTGACGGATGGCGACAAGGTGGTCTCGAGGAACCTGGTGTTCTTCGACGAGGCCAAGACGCTGGCATTGCCCGCGCCGCAGATTCACACGTCGTTGACCGCCGCTGGCGATGGCTACGCGTTGACCGTGTCCAGCGACAAGCTGGCGCGGGAGGTATGGATTTCGTTCGGCGATCTGGACGCCGATGTTTCTGATAACGCGTTCGATCTGTTGCCGGGGCAAAGCGTGACGCTGACGGTGCATGGCAAGGCGGGGCTGGACAGGTTGCGGCACGCGTTGCGGGTGCAGGATCTGGCGGCTGTGATGCAGAAGTCCAAGTAGGCTGGCCAGGATGCGTCCCCTCCCCTACTTCGCAGGGGAGGGAGCTGATCGCGGTAAACAACACGCTTCCCGGCGCCGGAATGACGGCGCTTCCAAAGGAGACAACCTTACGCCATGTCCACCCGCCGCGACTTCCTCAGGCTGATAAGCACCGCCACCGCAGCCGGCATGGCTGGCATCACGCTGCCTGCCATGGCCAGCAACGCTTCGAACTACACCAGCAAACGTCCGCCGGCCGCCAAGCGCAAGTTCGTCAGCCACGCCGTCGAACAGCAGCTGGCCAGCGTGAAGGCATCGATTGCCGATCCCAAGCTCGCCTGGATGTTCGAGAACTGCTATCCGAATACGCTCGATACCACGGTGGAACTCGGCACGCTGGACGGCAAGCCGGATACCTTCGTGATCACCGGCGACATCGATGCGATGTGGCTGCGCGATTCCTCCGCGCAAGTCGTGCCATACATGCCGCTGGCNAAACGCGACAAGGCGCTGCAGCGCCTGTTTCGCGGCTTGATCCGCCGCCAGGCGCGCTGCATCCGCATCGATCCTTACGCCAATGCCTTCATGCCCGATCCGCATGCCAAGCCACTGGACTGGTCGGTGCACGACGATACCGACATGAAACCCGGCGTCGGCGAACGCAAGTGGGAAGTGGATTCATTGTGCTATCCCATTCGCCTTGCCCACGGCTATTGGCAGGCGAGCGGCGACGCCGAGCCGTTCGACGACGACTGGCGCGCGGCCATGCAGNTGGTGCTCAAGACCTTCCGCGAGCAGCAACGCAAGCACGGCCACGGGCCGTATCANTTCCAGCGCACGTCCAAGATACCCACCGAAACGCTGATGCTCGGCGGCTACGGCAATCCCACGCGGCCGAACGGCATGATCCACTCCATGTTCCGGCCCTCCGACGATGCCTGCCTGTATCCGCTGTCCGTGCCGTCCAACCTGTTTGCCGTGTTGTCGTTGCGCCAGCTGGCGCAGATGAGCCGCGCCCTGCACCACGATGCCGCGTTTGCGGCCGAATGCGAGGCGCTGGCGAACGAAGTGGAACAGGCCGTGCAGAAGGACGGCCANCTGCGCGATGAGCAAGGCCAGGCGTTCTGGGCGTATGAGATCGACGGCTTCGGCAACCAGCTGTTCATGGACGACGCCAACGTACCCAGCTTGCTCGGCCTGCCCTACCTGGGCTGCTGCGATNGCAACGATCCGGTGTACCGGCGCACGCGCGAGCGGGTGTGGAGCGGCCACAATCCGTATTTCTTCCGCGGCAAGGCGGCCGAGGGCATTGGTGGTCCGCACGAAGGCCTGCGCATGATCTGGCCGATGTCGATCATGATGTATGCNCAGACCAGCCAGGATATGGCCGAAGTCCGCCAATGCCTGAAATGGTTGCGCGATACCGATGCGGGCAGCGGCTTCATGCATGAGTCGTTCGACCAGGACGATCCTGCCACCTTCACGCGCAGCTGGTTTGCGTGGGCGAATACCTTGTTCGGCGAGCTGATCATCGATGTGCAGCAGAGATATCCATCCCTGCTGCGCAGCGGNCTTTGAGTCTTGCGTAGGTTGGGGTGAGGCGCAGCCGAACCCCAACATCGCCGTNCGCAATTAGAACTTCACCCGCACCCCCGCCGTAATCCGCCGATCTTCCAGATACGACTCNTCCGGAATCGTCGGCCGCAGGTAATAGCTGGTGAGGTGGTTCTTCAGCAGGTTCACCATGTCCAGCGTCAGCGTGACGTTGCGCGATACGTCGTAGGCCAGCGAGGCGTCCAGGATGCCGTAGCTCTTCATGTAGATCGGCTCCAGGCTGGTATTGGTGTAATACGTGCTGGACAGGAAGCGGCTGCGCCAGTTGTACGCCAAACGTGCGGACAAGCCATGGTTCTCGTAGATCAGCACCACGTTGGAGCTGTTCTTGGAAAGATTCTCCAGCGGCGTGGTCTGGCCGGGAATGATGCCGGTGGCGCTGCTGTCCACGTAGGTGTAATTGGCCTGCACGCCGAAGCCCTTGAACGCATCCGGCAGGAAGTCGAAGAACTGCTGGTAGGCGAGTTCCACGCCGCGGATCTGGCCCTTGTCGCTGTTGGTCGGGCGGCTGATCTGGTATTGCTGGCCGTAGTACGTCTCCAGGTCGGTGGTGTAGGCGATGAAGCCGTCCACCTTCTTGTAGAACACGTCGCCGAATACATAACCGCCCTTGTTGAAGTACCAGCCGAGCGAGGCGTCGAAGTTGTCGGCCTTCATCGGCTTGAGGTCCGGGTTGCCCGCGGAGCCGGTGTGGAAGTACGTGGTGAGCGTGAGCGACGGCGAGAGCTGCGAGAAATCCGGACGCGTCACCGTCTTGGCGGCGCCGAGTCGACCCTGCAGCGNATCGGTGAAATCGAACTGCACGTTGAGGGTCGGCAGCACGTTCCAGTAATCGCTGCGCTTGTTGAGCGGCGTCACCACGCCATCCAGCGATTGCGAACCGGTCACCGATTCCTTCGTCTGCACTGCACGCACGCCCAGGTTGCCGCTGATCGGNACCGCGCCCTGCGTGCCGAAGCTCATCGACGCATAGCCGCCGCCGGTCTTTTCGCTGAGGTTGTAGATCGACAGCGGATCGTAGCTGGGCAGCGAACCGAGGTTGAACTGCTGGAAGATCGACGCGGCATCGCGCACCGCGCTGGGATTGGGCACCACCCATGAACCCAGGCTGCTGAAGGACGTGGTGGTCAACAAGCCCGGCAGCGTGCTGCCCGGTTCGCCGAAGTAGTTGGTGCCCGAATCCGGGCTCCAGCGCACATCGTTGATGGACGCGTTGGTGGCGGTGCGATCGGAATAGCGCACGCCGGCCTTGAAGCTCTGGAAGAAGCTGCTTTCGGTGTCGTACTGGCCGTCGAAGCGGAAGGTTTTCTCTTCGCCGGTGTTGTGTGCGCGATAGAAGTTGACGGTGTTGAAGTTGAAGTTGGCCGGGTCCTTGATGTTGAAGCCGTTGTAATTGATGGTCGGCACCGTGGTGGTGGTGTCCACGGTGAACGACGGCGCATTGCCGAACAGGCTCAACTCGTTGAAGTGCTGGTCGTGCACGCTGTTGGTATAGCTGAGGTTGCTGCTCAGCTTCAGGCCGCTGTCGTTATGCCAGCTGCCGCCGCCGGAGAATTGATAGGTCTTGTCGTAGAGATCCTGGGTGAAGCTTTCCGGCTCCACGCCCACGGTGGTGAAGGTGCCGGCGCGGAAATCGCTGGTGCCCGGATACAGCGTGATGTTGTTGCCGGAACCGTAGCTGGTGTTGACATACATCGCTTCGGTATCCGAATGCGATTTGAAATCCGCCAGGTAGCTGTCGAGGTAGAACTCGGTGTTCTTGGTCGGCTGCCATTGCAGCGAGCCGTTCACGCCCACGCGCGAACGCGTACCGTAGTTGTAGGCGTAGTACTCGCCGTACGGCGCGTTGATGGTCTGCCCCGGGACGAGATCGGTGCGCGGCGTGGGCTGGCTCAGTTCGGTGTAGTTCTCACGATAAGGGCGCGACTGATAGGAAAGCGCCAGCAGCGCGCCGATCTTGCCGATCTGCGTGTCCCAGGTGTTGCTCACCATGNCCGATACTTTCGGCTTGGTGCGACCGGCCTGGTCCGCGTTTTCCGCCGCGGCGCTGGCCGAGACCTTCAAGCCGTTGAAGTCGAACGGACGATGCGTNCGCAAATCCACGATGCCGCCGATGCCGCCTTCGATCTGGTCGGCGGTCGGCGTCTTGTACACGTCCACGCCGGCCATCAGCTCGGCCGGAATGTCCTCGAAATTGAGCGAACGGCCGCCGGCTGCGGTGAAGATGGTATTGCCGTTGAGCTGGGTCTCGATCTCGGTAAGGCCGCGAATGGCCACCGTGGAACCTTCGCCGGCATCCTGCGTCACCTGCACGCCGGTCACGCGCTGCAGCGCGTCGGCCACGTTGGTATCGGGCAGCTTGCCGATGTCGAGGCGACGATCGAATCCACGATCTGCTCGGCCAGCTGCTTGCGCATCGCCGCCGATTCCAGGCTGCCGCGATTGCCGGTCACGTTGACCGTGGCGAGCGTAAGCGCCGCTTCCTTGTCCGCTTTCTTCTTGGCGGCGCTGGTGACGCTTGTTGGCTGGGCGGAACTGCCGGCGTTGTCCGTGGACGGAGCGGCGCTCTGCGCCCAGGCGCCACTCGCGCCGAACATACCAAGCGAAGCGGCGATGACGAGCGGCAGTGCGCGACGTTGCAAATTCATGTGAACTCCCCTGCTGAAAGGATGCTGGTGAAATATGTTGTTGGAATGAAAAAGCCGGGCCGCGCGGCAAGCGGCCCGCGGCAAGGTGCATGCAGAAAAAAAACGCGGCCGTACCGGGGGGAATCGGCCGCGTCCGAAAGATTTACTGGAAGGCGCTCAACGCCGACGTAAGTTGCCCGTTGTTGTTCACGGCGCCCCAGGTGTAGCCCTGCCAGCTCGGATAGGCATCCGGTTCCCAGTAGAAGACGCCCACGCCGTGCGAACCCAGCGCCTGGTTCTTGCTCATCAGGTCCTGCAGCATGGACTTGGCCGCGGCAGCTTGTTCCCAATCCATGCCCGTCTCGCTTACCACCACGTCGGAGCCGTAGCGCGACACCATGTCCTGCATGGTCGTGGCCGCTTGGCTGTTCAGTGTTTGCCAGTTGCTGGCGGTGGGATAGTGCGACATGCCCACCACGTCCCACTTGCCGCCGGCCGACTTGAGGTTGTCGAAGAACCAGCGGAAATCGCTGTCGTCGTAGCCGTTGGCCAGGTGCACGATCACCTTGGCGCCGGGATACACCGCCTTGGTCGCGTTGTAGCCGCTGTTGATCAACTGCGCGAGGTTGCTGAAGTTGGGCGTCTGGCCGTCCGGCCATAGCATGCCGCTGTTGATCTCGTTGCCCACCTGCACCCAGGTGACGTTGATGCCGTTGGATTTGAGATAGCTGAGGATGCCTTGCGTATGCGCATACACGTCGGTGACCAGCTTGGCGAACGCATCGTTGGTCCACGCGGCCGGCTTGGTCTGGTGCGCGGGGTCGGCCCAGGTATCGCTGTAGTGGAAGTCGATCATGATGGCCATGCCTTGCGCGGCGGCGCGCTGGGCCTTGTAGAGCGTATCGGCGCCGTTGCACCAGCCGCCGCTGGGGTTCACCCACACGCGCAAGCGCACCGCGTTGACGCCGGTGTTCTTCATCAGCGTGAAGAAATCGGTTTGCGTGCCGGCCGCGTTGCGGAACACGTAGCCGCTGGATTCTTCCTGGTCGATCCAGCTGACGTCGGCGCCTTTGGCGAAGGTCGCCGCCATGGCGGTGCCGGCTTGCACGAGCAGCAGCAGGACTGCCAGCCATGCGAGTGTTCTTTTACCCGATGTACGCATGAACTTCCCCTCTATGAAGTGAGTACTGCATCGAATGAACTGCTTTTTTGCGATCTGTTTGGAGGCCGGGATGAAATCCCGGCTGCGCTATGGGACAGGCTTACTTTTTGGTCTGCACATCCAGTCCATAAGCCGGCACCACGCTCACCTTCAGCAAGCGCGCCAACTGTTCCCCTTCCTTCTGCGCCGGCCGATACGGCGCCTGGATGTAGATGGGCGAATCGGCGCGCAGCGGCAGCACGGTGAGCGTCCATGGCGTATCCAGCGCTGAAGCAAAGCGGTGCAAACCCACTTCCCAGGCCTGGCCGTTGTAGTAGTTGTCGTCCAGCAACGCGTTGCCGGCGAACAGGCGGCCGATGTCGCCCTGATAATCGACCTGCAGATACGCATCGCGCAGGCCATCGAGCGCGTGTGGCGGCAGCGCGATGGACCATGCCGCCGCATCGCCGAAGGTTTCCGGGAACGGTTGCATGGGTGCCTGCGCGCCGCCCCCGATGCGCACCGGCGGTACTGGCAGGGCATCGCGCAGCGGCTTGACCTCGGCCTGCAGCGTGTGCGGCGTCGCGTGCGCCTGGTAGACCGTGAACAGGCCATCGTGGCCGGTCACCTGCAACGCCAGGTTGGCCGAGGGTTGCGTCAGCGCAGGATAGGTTTCGAAGCGGAAGCCTGTGTCACCGATCGAGGTGAGCTTTGCCGTGTCGTGGTCGAAATACAGTTGCTGCGCGGTGAGCCACAGGCGCGTCGTGTCGCCGGTCTGCTGCAGCCAAGCCTGCCTGGCCTGCGCTTCGCTCAGCAGCAACACGCGCAAGGTGCCGCCCTGCTTGCCCTGCAGGCTGATCGCGGCGGACGTACCCGGCTGAAGTCCGCTGACCAGCGTGGCATCCATGGTGTGCGTGATCTTGCCATGGGTCCCAAGCACCTTGACGTCGCCATCGAATGCGAATTCAGGCGCGATGCCATCGCTGGCGACGAATACATACGTGATCTCGTCACCGTGCTTGAATCGCGTCATCGGCTGCGCCGTGGCGTAGCGCAAAGCAATGCCGTCCATGTCGAAATAAAAAGGCCAGACGAAGTACGCATCCGCTGCGATATCGATCGGCTGGCTGGGGAAGCTGAGCGTGCCGTGTGGCAGCTGGATGCTGAAACGCACTTGGCGTTGTGCGGCCATGGCGTACTGGCGCACGTGGTTGTTGAAGAACACGAAACCGCTGTCGCCGAGGCTGCGCACGGCGTAGCGCGGCGTGCGCAAATCCGCTGGCGAAGCGGGCAACACGGCCGGCGCATGCACGGCCATCGGCGCCAGGCGATCGCCGAAGGCTTGCAGGAAATAATGGAACGGACGCAGGCGGCCGAGCAGCGGGCGCTCTTGCCCGTATTGCCCCAGCGGCGCCTGGAAGTCGTAGCTGACGATCGGCGTGTCGTTGTAGCCACCGGTCAGCGTGCTCTCTTCCAGCGTGGTCGGCCCGATCAGGTTGCGGCCGCCCTGGAACATGTAATAGCCGTACAGGTTGATGCCCGAGCCCAGCTCCACCGGCAGCATGGCCGCGATATCGTCCGGCGCCATCACCGCGCGGCGGCGGTACATCGCCGGCACGCCGCCGCCGAATTCCGCGCTCAAAAATGGCGTGTACGGTGCGGATGCACCGGCGTCGCCTTTCGAAACGGACTTGGTCTGCGCGCCCAGGTCGGCGCCGCTCACGCGCGTGCCGAAGCGGAACGCATAGGTTTCGTCGGGCGGCAGCGCCTGCTTGGACGTGCTCCATGGTTCGTCCGGATAACCGCCGAACACCGGTACGACCTCATGCAGGGGAAACACAGTGCCGTCCCAGCCCGTCACGGTGTACAGCGGCACATCCATGCCGGCGGCGCGCGCCATCGCTTTCAGGCGCGTAATGTGGCCGGCACCCCGGCCGGGTCCGCTCAAGTTGTATTCGTTCTCGATCTGCACGCCGATGATCGGACCGTTGTCCTTCCACCACAGGCCGGTCAGCTGCGCGGCGATCTGCCGGTAGAAACGATCCACGTACGACAGGTAGGTGGCATCGTCGCGCCGCGTCGGCATGGCCTGCACCACCCAGTCCGGAATACCGCCAAAGCGTACTTCGCCATGTGCCCAGGGGCCGATGCGCAGCATCACATACAGGCCGTGCCTGGCGCACAGTTCAACGAAGCGGTGCAGATCGCGATCGCCGCGCCAGTCGAATACGCCCGGTTGTGCTTCGTGGTAATTCCAGAAGACGTAGGTGGAAACGATGGACACGCCAGCCGCTTTCATTTTCAGCAACTGCGCTTCCCATTCCTGCTCCGGCACGCGCGCGAAGTGGAATTCGCCCATCACCGGCAGCCACGGCTTGCCGTCCAGCGAGAGGTAGCGGCTGTTGATGTCGAGACGACGGCCCGCCGGCGATAGCGCCGTACCCATGTGCAGGTAGCCGCTGGTTGCCGCCGAAGGCATCGCCGAGGCGTCCACGCGCAATACCTGTTCTGCCGATGCACGGGCCGCCAGCAAGGGCAAAGCCAACCCGAACATCGTCCATGCCATCCGTCTCATCACTTCCCCCGAACGTGCCGAAATCACCGCTTTTTCCGCGCGAAAACGCGGCAACCGCCTATTTGTAGTATGATATAGGCACGTTCGATCACGTCGAGCTGCAACGCAACAGACACCATCCCAGGCGAAAGCAGTGATGCTTGCGCATGCACGCGGAAACGTATTTCAGCGCAATAACCCACCAGCACCGCCATGCTGGCGGTGCTTCCTCGCGTGCAAAAAAACGGCGCATGATGGCAAGTAATGTTGCAGTCGCAACAATGTCATTTCAGGCCACTACAGGGTCTGTTGCGATAGATGTCACAAGCCGGTGCAGTTTCGCGCAAACAACTTGTTTTATGCGGATATCGCAGCATGCGGCCATCGGTGCTCCTCTGCGCAGCGTACATGCGCGATCCCATATGAAGCGGCAGTCAGGGCTCGATGCACATCAAGTGCAACAGCGTTGTCGAGGCGGCGAAGCGAATGTCGCGGGAGCATTTGGCAATGCATCGCCATCATGACGATAACGGCGCGCGCTGAGCACGCTTCACTCACGCCGCCTCACGCTGTTTTTTTGGATTAGGTGGCACGTCATGCTGCTTGCCTGTGCTGTGATGAGCATGGGAGCAAGAAGCGCATCCGCGATGGCGAGGTACAAATTCCTTCACGCGGTCTTCACGTTACTGCTATCAGATCGATGCAAAAACACGTGGCCGCTGCATGCGCATTCACGAGGCTCTTACATCGCTCCCGATAAGGGATAACATCCTAACCGGCTGGCGCTGCCGCGCCATCCCGCGCAGAGGGACATCACCATGCGGGCCAAGAAGGGGATAAACCAGATGAAGCGACCTACGCCGGCCAATGCGGCCAAGTTCGTGGGAGCCTTGCTCCTGTTCGCCAGCCTGCCCTTGTTTGCGCAGCCCTCCTCCGCAGGCCCGCCCACGCAGGCCGACACGGTAGGCAGCGATTACGTGATCGGCGTGCTGGTGTTGTTGCTGGTGGCGGTGGGCACGGCGCTCGTGCTGCTTGCTCGGCGTTTTCTTGCCATGCGCAAGGAGATGGCCGCCAATGTGCGCTTGCTGGATGACTTCTTCCTGCATTCCAACGTGGCGATGAAGGTGAAGGACAAGGATGGCCGCATCCTGCGCGTCAACGACGTGGCNGCCGGCCTGATGGGGCGACCGGCCAAGGACTTGCTGGGCAAGACAGTGGACGTGGTGGCGACGCCGGAAACCGCGCAGCTGATCCGCATGCACGATCATGAAGTGCTCGACGGACATGGCGTGACCGCCTATGAGGAACACCTCAACTATCTCGGCGGGTCCTACAGCTTGCTCACGCGGCGCTTCCCGATCACCGACGAGCACAATGCCATTGCCGGGGTGGGCGTGATCTCGATGGACATCACGCAGCGCATGCACACCGAGCAAGAACTGCGCATCGCCAAGATGGAGGCCGATTCGGCCAACCGCGCCAAGTCGCTGTTCCTTGCCAACATGAGCCATGAGCTGCGCACGCCGCTCAACAGTATCATCGGCCTGAGCGAACTGACCTTCGAGCAAGCCGAGGAACGCGAGGACCACGAGACCGCCGAGATCATGCAGCGCGTGGTCAACGCCGGACGGCACCTGCTGTCGCTGATCAACGACATCCTGGATATTTCCCGCATCGAGTCCGGCCGCATCGAACTGCATACCGAAGTGGTCCACGTGCAGACCTTGCTCGAAAGCATCATCAACTCGATGCAGCCGCTGGCCAGGGCCAACGGCAACAAGCTGCTGCTGGAGGCGGCGCCCGGCGTGGACCTGGCTTGCGTCGACGTGACGCGGTTGCGCCAGGTGGTCCTCAATCTCATCGGCAATGCCGTCAAGTTCACCCGCAACGGCGAGGTGAAGGTGGCGCTTTCCTGCCAGGGCGAACATTTGCAGATCGTGGTGGCCGATACCGGCATCGGCATGACGCCGGATCAATTGCAGCGCATTTTCGAGCCGTTCGAGCAGGCCGACCGTTCCATCGCCCGCCGCTTCGGCGGTTCCGGCCTTGGCCTGACCATCTCGCGGCAATTGCTGGGCCTGATGGGCGGCAACATCGGTGTGACCAGCGACATTCAATCCGGCAGCGTGTTTACCGTGACGCTGCCGGTGGGCGATGTGGGCAATGCCGAAGCGCGCTCGTACTTGCTGGCCGACGACATCCAACCCATGCCGGGCCGCAACCAGGTCGTGCTGGTGGTGGACGACGACGAGGATGCCTGCGAGCTGGTCCGCAATGCGCTGGAGCGCGACGGCATCAACGTGGTGAGCGCTTCTTCCGGCGAGCAGGCGCTGGCGCTAACCCGTTCGTTGCGGCCTGCGGTGATGGTGCTGGACATCCTGCTGGGCGACATGACCGGCTGGGACGTGCTGGCCGCGATCCGCGCCGATCCGGAGCACGCCGAGCTGCCGGTCATTCTTTGCACCGTTACCGATCCGGACCAGCGCACCGGNGTGCTGGGCGTGGTGGAACACCTCACCAAGCCGTTCGACCGCGATCACNTGAGCCATCTGGTGCAACGCTTCGTCGGCAGCGGCAAGAACAGNTCGCTGCTGGTGGTGGACGACGACGATTTCTACCGCGACTCCATCGCCAACGCGCTGCGCCAGGAAGGCCACCAGGTGGACACCGCGCCCAACGGCGAGCACGCGCTGACCATCATGCGTAACCGTCCACCCGATTTGCTGTTGCTGGACATGGTGATGCCCGGTATGGATGGGCTAGCGGTGATCGAGGCGATGCGCACCGATCCGCTGTTGGCGCCGGTGCCGATCATGCTGGTGACGGCGGCGGATATTTCGCCGGAGGTGACGCGCAATTTATATGAGCGCGCCGTGCTGCTNGTCCGCAAGGGCGAGGCCGACCACGCCGACGTGGTCTATCACGTGCATCGCCTGCTGGACCGCTTGCGGATACCGATGGGCGGACACGAGGCGAGGGCAGCCACGTGACCACCGTGCTCTACGTCGAAGACGACGAAGACAATGCCTTCATGCTCGGCCGCCGGCTGCAGCGGCACGGCATCCAGATCCGTCATGTCGAGGATGGCGAAAAGGCGCTGATCGCGGCGGTATGGAAGCGCCCCGACGCCGTGCTGCTGGATATCAACCTGCCCGGCATCAACGGCCTGGAAGTGTTGCAGAAGCTGCGCGCCAATGCGCTGACNAGGGACGTGCCGGTGATCGTTCTTTCGGCGCACGTGATGGAGGACGACATCCTGCGCGCCATGCAGGCGGGTGCGAACGCCTTCGTGCCCAAGCCGATCGATTTTCCTAAGCTGCTCGATGCCTTGCAGCGTGTCATCCAGCACGACAGCCAGGATCTGGAGGACAGCCCATCGTGAGCCCGGACGCTCGAATACTTATCGTGGACGATGACGAAAACAGCCGCTTCATGCTGCGCAAGCGGCTCAAGCAGCTGGGNTTTCAACATGTGGCCGAGGCGCGCGACGGCGAAACCGGGCTGGCCGAGGCGCTGCGCCAGCCGCCGGACATCATGCTGCTGGACGTGATGATGCCCGGCTCCGACGGCGTCGCGGTGTTGCGCGCCATGCGCGAGGACGACCAGCTGCGCACCATCTCCGTGCTGATGATCTCGGCCCACGACACCCTGGAGATGGCNGCGCAATGCATCGAGCTGGGCGCCGAGGACTACCTGGCCAAGCCGGTGCTGATGCCGCTGTTGCGCGCACGTATTTCCGCCGTGCTGGAACGGCGCCGCTTGCGTGCGGTGGAGCGCGCCTTCCTGTCGCATTTTGATGCGCAGACCGAACTGCCCAACCGCACCGCACTGATGGAGCGCACCGAGCGCCTGATCGCCTCCGGCCGCCCGCTGGCGCTGGTCGCGGTGGCCTGCAACAACCACGCCAACATCGCGCTGGGCACGGACGAGCGGCACGCCGCCGCTTTTTTGCGCACGCTGGCGGCGCACGTGCAGTCGCAATGGGAACAGGTCGACACCGTGGCGCGCGTCGCCGAAGGCATGCTGGGCTGGCTGGTGCCGGACGCACAGGTCGACCAGCAATTGATCCTGAAAGTGCAGGCGGTGCTGGGCATCACGCCGCATGCATCGTCGCCCGCACTCAGTTCGATGCATGCGCTGACCGCGAGCATCGCCGTGTGGCCGGCTACCGACGAGGCATTCGTCGATGCCGCCGAACTGCTGCGGCTGGCGATGAACGAAGCCGCCCGTACCGATCCCCTCGGCGATGAGCGCGTGACGCTGGCCGATCCGGCGCTGCGCACGCGTACCCGCACGGCGCTGGCCATCCATCAGGAACTGGAGGAAGGGCTGGAACGCGGCGAACTGGAACTTTATTTCCAGCCGATCTTCGCCGTGCAGCACGATCCCTTCCCGGTCGGCGCCGAAGCGCTGTTGCGCTGGAACCATCCGCAGCACGGCGTGCTCGTCCCTGCCGAATTCCTGGAGGCGATCGAGCAAACGCCGTTGATGAGCCGCGTCGACAGCTGGGTGATGGAGCACGCCATTGCCAGCCTTGAAACCTGGAGCGCCGACCTGCCGCCGGCCTTTCGCCTGCATGTGAATGTCACCGCGCGCAGCCTCGCCTCCGGCCGGCTGATGGAGATTCTCACGGCAGGCCTGCCGGAGTCGGTGCGCCAGCACCTGGCGATCGAATTGACCGAGCGCCTGTATGTCTCGGACTTGCTCGCCTGCAGCACCACTTTGCAATCGCTGCGTACGCTCGGCATCCACGTTGCGCTGGACGATTTCGGCACCGGCTTTTCATCGTTGAGCCACGTCAGCCTGCTGCCCTGCGACACCATGAAGATCGATCGCAGCTTCGTCAGCGGTATCGATGTAGATCCACAGACGCGCCGCTTGCTCGAATCCATGATCAGCATGGCCCGCTCGCTCGGCTTGACGGTGATCGTGGAGGGCGTGGAGAACGACGGCCAACTGGCCGTGCTGCGCGAACTCGGCTGCTCGTTCGTGCAGGGGTTCCTGCTTGGGCGGCCGCGGCCGGAGATGGATTTTTTGGCGCATTTGCATTGATGGCGCGGGTTTGAGTTCATTGCCATCTGTATGGCGACGTTGGGGTTCGCTTGCGCTCANCGCCAATGCGCTTCGAGATGCGTTTGCCGCAATGATGCAGATGCCCACTTCGCCTGGGGATGCCTTACGCCTCAGCAGGCGCTCCGAACCAGGTTTGGAGTGCATCAACGAGGCTCGGCTGAGCCGGGTCGCCCGTCCACGCGACATGACCATCGGGCCGAATCAGCACGGCCTTGGGTGCAGGCACGGCGCCGAGCACTGGAAGCTNCCACGTGCCGCTGCATGTGGCATCGATCGACCGAACGCGATCTTGCCATGGCGTGATGTCGACATCGCCCGCCTCGGCAAGCTTGAGCAACACGGGTCGCGCATCGTGCAGCAAGCTGAAGACGCGCACGGGCATGCCATCGATCAGCAGGTCGAGATCGGGCATGCGCCGCCCAAGCAGCGGATGGCCCTCGCCCAGGTCGTAGTGCACGTCCAGGCCGGACACCATGCCGACCAGTCGCTTGCGCGGTTCGTGCATCACGAACAGCCCGGTAACCAGCTCGCCCAGCGCCTTGGTCCGCTCGTCGGTGCGGCGCAGCGCCGTCTGCGCCATCGTGTTGTGCAGCACGCGCGCCGCCGCCGGATGGCGCTCGGCGTGATAGGTATCCAAGAGGCTTGCCGGCGAGATCCGCTTGACGACCTGGGCCAGCTTCCAGCCGAGGTTCACCGCATCCTGCACACCGATATTGAGGCCCTGGCCACCGACCGGCGGATGCACGTGCGCGGCATCGCCGGCCAGCAGCACGCGTCGCTCGCGATAGCGCGTGGCCTGGCGAGTCATATCGTTGAAGCGGGAAATCCAGCTGGGGTTGCGAATGCCGAAATCCGTGCCATAGATGGCCGTCAGCGCATCACGGATATCTTGCAGCGTCGGTTCACCAGCCGGCCCCAGCTGCGCTTCGGTCAACACCACGCGCGCACGCTGTCCATCATCCAGCTCGGCAATCCCGTGGATGCCGGCAGACGTGTGGCGCATGCCCCATGCGGGTTCCTCGGCCATCTCGGCTTCGGCGATCAACCAGCTCATGCTCGGCTCCCACCCGGCGAACTCGATGCCGGCAGCCTTGCGGATCACGCTGCGCCCGCCATCGCAGCCGACAAGGTATTGCGCGTGCAACGCGCGGCCACCTGACAGCGCAACGTCGACGCCGGCGGCGTCCTGCACGAAACCGGCCACCTCGCATCCGCGATAGATCGGCACCGCCAGCTCGTCCACCCACTGGGCAAGGATGCGCTCGATGTGTTTTTGCCACAGCCCGAGCACGTAGTTGTGGCGGGTGGGGAAGTCGCTGATGTCCAGCTGCGTGTGGAAATGCACGAACGGATACGTCTGGCCTTGCGACAGGAAGCGATCGGCAATG
>JGI25157J39369_1000762_pt1 | contig 16721 bp, 25 predicted proteins | sample AraplaCL_Col_mCL_FD_39369 | JGI IMG/M metagenome (IMG submission 39369)
CGCACCCGGCCGCCGGCATGCATGCCAACGGCCGGCCTTACCTGCCGCTTGATGTCCTCCGGTGCGAACAGCGCAACGGAAAGGGGGCTGAATGGACTGGATTGAAAATTTACGGCGCAGTTTCCTCGACTGGCAGGCGATGGCGGATGTGCTGCCAAGCATGGTCACCATCGGATTGAAGAACACCCTGATCCTCGCCGCCTCGTCGACGGTGCTCGGCGTTATATTGGGCATGATCCTTGCAGTCATGGGCATCTCACAATCGCGCTGGCTGCGGATTCCGGCTCGCGTCTACACCGATATTTTTCGTGGCCTCCCGGCGATCGTCACGATTCTGCTGATCGGCCAGGGTTTTGCCCGCATCGGGCGTGAAATCTTCGGGCCGTCGCCCTTTCCGCTGGGCATCCTCGCCCTCAGTCTGATCGCTGGCGCTTATATTGGCGAGATCTTCCGCTCGGGCATCCAGAGCGTCGAGCGTGGGCAAATGGAAGCCTGCAGAGCGCTCAGCATGAGCTACGGCCAAGGCATGCGCCTGATCGTGATACCGCAAGGCATCCGCCGCGTCTTGCCAGCGCTGGTCAACCAATTCATCGGCAACGTCAAGGATTCGAGCCTTGTTTACTTCCTCGGTCTGCTCGCGTCGGAGCGCGAGATTTTCCGTGTCGGGCAGGATCAGGCGGTGGTCACCGGAAACCTTTCGCCGTTGCTGCTGGCCGGCGTTTTCTATCTCGTCATCACCGTGCCGTTGACCCACGTGGTCAATTACATCGATAACTCGCTTCGCGCCGGAAAGCAGAATGCCGGCGTCGTCACCAGCGGCCTTGCCGAGGTTGATGAACTGGAAAGCGCCATTAGCGGTACACCTGCACAGACCAGTCTTGAGGAGAGCTCTGCGCTTTCCCGGTTCAAGGGCGGCAGTCTCGCCGTCAGCGATCTCGACATGGCCTATGGCGATCTCGATGTCCTTAAGGGTGTGAGCCTGACGGTCAAGCCGGGCACCGTCACATGCGTCATCGGTCCGTCAGGGTCGGGCAAGTCGACCCTGCTGCGCTGCCTCAACCGTCTGGTCGAGCCTAAAGGCGGCGACGTGCTGCTCGATGGCTCCAGCATCTTGGCGATGAAGCCTGAAAGGCTGCGCCGGCGTGTCGGCATGGTGTTCCAGCAGTTCAACCTGTTTCCCGACCACACGGCCCTGGAAAACGTCATGCTATCGCTGACGAAGGTAAAGGGCCTGCCGGCGCAGGAGGCCGAGCGCATCGCCGAGGCGCGCCTTGCCGATGTCGGGCTGGCCGCCCGCAAGAACCATCGTCCGGGCAGCCTGTCCGGTGGCCAGCAGCAGCGTGTGGCAATCGCCCGTGCACTGGCAATGGACCCGGAAGTAATCCTGTTCGACGAGGTGACGAGCGCTCTCGATCCCGAACTGGTGAAAGGCGTTCTCAACCTGATGGCGGACCTCGGTCGGCGCGGCATGACGATGGTTGTCGTCACCCATGAAATGGGCTTTGCCCGGAAGGTCGCAGATCAGGTCGTCTTCATGGATGAAGGCCGCGTTATCGAGGTCGGAACGCCTGCTGCGATCTTCGACGCGCCGAAAAGCACGCGTCTCAAGCACTTCCTCGCCGAAGTGCTTTGATTGCACCACCCCTCGAGCCCGTACAGGTCGTTCAATCCGATATCCACCAGTGAAAGACTATCCCATGGCTACATCACATTCGGTCTCAAAGGTCGTTGTTGTCGGTGGCGGCATTTTTGGTGCTTCCTCGGCTGTTCATCTTGCGCGACTCGGCATTGAAACCGTTCTGGTCAATGACGGACCGCTCGCCAAGGGAGCTTCCGGCCGCTCGCTCGCCTGGCTCAACTCCGCGCGCAAGCGATCGGCCGAATATCATCGCCTGCGCATGATCGGGATCGACCGCTACAGGACGCTGTCGGCGAGATATCCGGATGCCGCTTGGCTGCGTTTCGACGGAGGCCTGACATGGGATGCCGACGATGCTTCGAACGAGATCGCCGATGTCTTTGCCCATGAGAAAAACCTGGGGTATGACGCACAGTATCTGGCACCGAGCGGGATAGCGTCAGTCACGCCAGGTATCGCGGCAAGCGCTGTCACGCCCCAAGGCGCGATCTTCAATCCGGGCGAAGGCTGGGTCGACCTGCCGTCGCTTATCAACCTGTTGGTTGCGGAGTTCATGGGGCTTGGCGGCCGATTGATCACCGATGCAGGAAGCGCCAAGGTCACGGTGGTCGACGGCCGCGCCACCGGCGTCACCACGACAGGCGGTGCCAGCTTCGCTTCCGACGCCGTGCTCCTGGCGACCGGCGCCGATGTGCCGCGCATGGTTGCAGATTCCGGGCGGCATATCGCCGACGGGACGCCGATCGCTTTGATCGTCAGAACGAAACCAGTCCACTTGCCGCTTCGGGCCGTGCTCAACACACCGCGTGTCGCCATCCGGCCGACGCCGGACGGAGCTCTCGCGCTCGATTCCGCGTGGTCGGAAGCAGAGGTGGCCGTCAACTCCGACGGCACTTTTGGTGTCAAGAGTTCGACGATCCAGGGGCTTCTCGATGAAGCCTCGAAGGTTCTCGACGGTCATCCAAGGTTGGAGTTGCAAAGCTATGGTGCTGGTCCCAAGCCGATTCCGGGCGATGGCGAGCCGGTCTTTGGCCGATTGCGGGACCTCGAGGGGTATTACGTTGCCTTCAGCCACAGCGGCGCAACGCTTGGCCTGATTGGCGGCGAACTGCTTGCCGGCGAGATTGCCAGCGGAAATGATCATCCCTTGCTCTCGAATTTCCGACCTGGCCGTTTCGCTCAGCCGGCGCGGTCTTACGAAAGCGGTTATGCTGATATATAGGCGGCGGGGGCCCGTAGCCCAGGGGAAGAGCGCCAGTCATGTGCTGGGGCTCCCGGTCGACAACGGGGCGGCCCGCCTGCGAATTGAGACTGAAAGCCTGGATCTCTTCGACGAAAGCGCTCCGGAACTCCGTCAAACTCAACAACTATGACTGGCCTCAGGATCGCGAAACATTCGACCAAAGGCCGGCGTCAGTGGTCATTGTGAAGCTGCGCTCGTCCTGAGCAGGGCCTCGTTTTTTCGGTTACGCGCGAAGGGGAGGGAGCGGGATCTGATGACGCCGCAGTAAATCCGCCAGCTGCCGCCCGACAAGATGCGCGGTGATCTCCGAAAGGCCAAACCCCAGCGGACACGCGTCTAGGCGCAACTATCATTGCGCCTAGATCCCATTCTCGCGCCTATTCCTGATTCTTGCGTCTAAGTCGGTCCTTCTTGCGCCAGATTCTATGGGCGGGGAAGGCCGCGTTGGCGAACCAAATTCCAGAAGCGAAGATGCCGTAAGGCGCAACCCCAACGGCGTGTCGGCGCCGGATATTCTGCGCGTCCTAGGCGCCGGCCGCCCTAGCCGTTGGGCCTGTGAGATCAGGGCATTCAGTCCAAATTGCTCACGCCCCAGCGGTCGAATAACCTTTTGTCGAGCCGTCGCGAGAGAACCGAGGCAATGACCGACAAGAGGGCGACCGCCGGCAAGAGAGTAGTCATATGCGATGAAATTCAAGTAGGCCTCGTCGAAGATGACGGCGGCTGCCGTGGCATCTTATCGATGCTGACGACTGAAGGCGCTTTGGATATCTCCTTAGACCGGGCGACCGCCGATGCCATCGTGGACGCCATTGCAGTTATCCGACCAAAGTTGGACCGCTGACTAGAGACTCGGTCTTAATTGAACAAACTCTAATACACTGTTAGATCGAAATGGCGGGAAGTTGGAGGATTGCCCACCCTCGATCGCTGGTGCGACCCCCGCACCCCCACCATGGTCGCACCGGCCTACCCCTTTCATCCGCACATTCGTGATCAACCAATGTTGGCAAAGGCCGGCATAAGCATTGTCGACAGGCTGACGGTCGCGCCGGCAACCTGTTTTCGTGAAGCGCGTTGAAACTCGCCGGTTGCTGCGCACTTTGGGAGGAGTGCGTTCCATGGACAGAATCGGGTACCGCAGTAATGGTTTGGAGGCCTTGATTGGTCTTCATCATTAGCCTTGCCGCGATAGGCGCCAGCATATCCTCTACTTCATCGCAAAGAGGCTAGGCTCGCCGCAGAGAGGACGCCATCGCGCGTTTCCCTCCGCCTGCTGTTCTACGCCGCCGAAGCCTTGCCCTATGCTCGGCCTGCTCGGAACGAAGCCGCTGCAGGGCCTGCTCCTCCTCACGCGCCTTTCGATACACCCCGGCCCGGCGGTCGCCGGTCCTTGGGCTTGTTCTTCAAGCATCACTTCGGCAGGCCAGAGCCCCAGTGTTCGATTGCAACGAGAGTCGAGCCAACGGTCAGTTTTGGCGAAGTGCAATTCTCTCGCCGCCGGATTTGGTCTAAGCGCCTCGCAGGGCCTTCTTCCATGGAGTCCAATCGCTGCCAGGCCGCTCGGCGGTCAATATCTCGTTCCACGTTCGCAGTGTCAGTGCGCGGTCTGTGAACTGCAGACTAGGATCGTCACGGCCGGTCGGCGCGGCGCTCTGGCAATAGATGATGTTGAGCTGATCGAAATGCATGGACGGAGGTCCGGACCGAAACGTTTGCCGTTGCCGGGAGCAACGGCTCGATAAACGCCAAACGCATGCACAGGCTTTAATTAGCATGCGCTTAATTAGTTCCCGGAACTTTTATGGCACCACCGTGTTCAATGGCTCAAATGAGGAATAGCGGACCTTCGACCGCCGGAGGATCATTGATATGGCCACGCCTAAGCCTAAAACCAGCAGCGATCCGACATCGGACGTGTGCCCCTACGACCTTGCCTTCTTCATGGAAAAGCATGGCTTGTCGAAGGATGCTGCGGAAGTGATCCTTCATACCAATGGCCCATCCCGGCATCGATGTGACCATGCAGCGAAGGCCTATCTGCAGTTCAAGCAACTGAAAGAGGCCAGTCGGAAGCCGCCGGCTTCGATCATCAAGGTTTGACCATGACGAAGTTGTCGGATCTCGGCCCGCCTATACTCGGTAAGCGCCATGGTGGCGAGCCGGCGACCGAAGCGGACTATTTCTATCCTTGCCCAGTTTGCGGGCAGAAGGTCGATCAGCGGGACTTTCGCCAGGTCTTCTACCACGAGCAGTGGCAGCATGAGCCGTTAGAGCCCGAGCCAGGGGCAATAATCATCGAATTTCCTAGGCGCAAATAAGAAAGCCGGCCTCAGCGCGGGGAAACCAATATGGCCGGGGTTTTTGTCGGACAAAAGGTCTGTTGCTTCGGTGTGTGAAAGCTTCAACTAATGCGCCGCCCGCAAGGCCCGTCCTGTGTGGGGCAATCGGGTTTGGCGTCATTCGTGCAGGTCGAAGAGGACGGCCTTTCCAGTCTGTGCAGCAATCCGGACAACCCTTTCACAAAGTGGGTTGTCATCGCCCAATTCGTCCAGTTCGTCCTTTAGGTCGGGGCGCCTCGTTCGAATAAACGCGACGGCCTTCTTAAGCGAGACGACGTTGCCCTGAATGGCTTCGTCTATGGCTTTTTGGATGACTTCGGTGGATTTCAGCAGGCGTTCCATGCAGGTGGCTCCCACGTCCTCTTCGGGCTCACTATGCGAGAAGCTGGGAAAAATGCAAATAACATTGGATGGTCAGAATACCCTGTGGGGAAAACGGGCATCGGACGATTGGCCCGCACGCCGGCATCGGCAGCTATTTTGGAAAAAGATACTTACAACGGGCGCTGGCGATTGCTCGCCTCCGCGTCAAGCGCATAGCGCTGCAGGGGCCGGAAAGCGAGTGGCAGGCAACGCAGTCCCACACCGGGTCTAGTCGACCCTGACTTGCTCCAGTGGATATTGTTCGAAATGAGTGCCTTTCGTTACCGGGACGTAGGCAGGACGCTGTACAAACATGACCTACTGTAAGGTTGCGCTCCTGAAACTCTGGCCAGCGATGGCATCCAGCACATCGCTCGTCAGCGCGAGCTAATCGAGCTTTAGCTGCGAGCACCTTGGCAGGAAGAAAGGTGGTCATAAGAAAATCCCGTCGCAGCTAATAAGCGTAAGCGACGGGAGTTTCAGATTTCTCGCGGCTACACCCCTGACGGGCCGACCACTTGGAAATTCAACTCGGGACGGGGTTTTCTGTTCCGTCTAATTTTAATAAAAACTGGAGCCCAGAATGACGCGGTATGGAAGAAGCGCGCGAAATTCGGCTCCGGCTGCTCGAAGTGGTGGGGCACGACAACAGCGTATGCGGCGATGATATCGTCGATACCTTTCTCGGGTTGGAGCGGTTGTCTGAGGCGCCGGTTGCCAAGCCTGAGGAGCTGGCAGATAGTGCGGCCACGGACAACGCGGCACCGCTCTCGGCGCGCGCTCGTCGTATTTCAGTCTGATATCGAACCTGTGGCTCGCGGCGCAAAGAAGCTTAGTCTCTGAGGGTGGCTCAAGGTCGGATAGCGTCGTCAGGACCACCGGATCAAGCGTGGAGGCTTGTTGCGCGACTGCATTTGGGGGATGACAGGTCGATTGTCTCCAAGGTGGCTCTCGAATATCGCGAGCTTCTCTTCATAGCCAATCCGCACTTTCGCTCCGCAGCCCTCGCATTTGTACCTGCTGACGGTTCTGAGCCACGAGCCCTTTTTTACGAATGTATGTGAACAAACGGGACACACTAACGCGACCCGCGCGTCGTTGAATTCAAGGGACAAGCGCATGGGGGTTTACTCGTTGGCGTGGGCTCATGGGTACAACTATCGAAACGCCCAGAGTTTCCCGACCTAGGACCTCTTTGGCTGTGGACGGGACTTTGGTCTCATCGCAGATGATGTTGATGACGATGCCACCAGTGTGACACGCGCAACGGTGGCCTCTCTCATCACTGCACCGGGCGAGCGGCCTGGCTTAGACCCAATGGCTCTCACTCACTGTGAGCCCGCGGCGCGCTGGACATTCACCAGCCGATCATTTGGCGAAATCTTTCGGATCGCCAGTTTCAGCCAAGCTGAATTCATGCACTGATCCTAGCCGTTCATCGACGACCCTGAACCAGTGTTTCTGCAAGGCCCTCGGCGACATCGCACCCCCTACAGCTCGTTCGGCCGCCTTCATCGGATTTTCACCTTCCACGGTTTGGGATGCGACAAGTCGCTCGCCGTAGAATTCTTCAACCTGGTATTTCGGCATGTAATTACCGGCCCTTGAGCGCTTTGGCTTCCCTCTCCAGCGTTGCTCGATCATTGCCGTGCTTCGAGATCAAGTCCCTGACCTGTTGGGGGGTAATGCCGGCTTTCTCCGCAAAGTACCGCACCTCATAATCCTCGTCCGCTGACACCCGGTTGCGGTCGCGAACGTCACGCTTGCTCTTGTCGTCGGCCATGATCTCTCCTCCAGCTATGAATACGGATTGAGCGCAACGCGGGAACTGCAGTTCGTTGCAACCGAGAATCATTTCCTTATGCGGGGATCCGTCGAAGGCCGTAGAGCCTTGTTGCGACGCTGGTCGATAAGCCTCCCGAGGCCTACGGCAGGATACATCGACGGTTTCCGGTCGCAGATCGTGCGCGACGACGGCGGCGTGCAAATCTTCACCCGCCGCGGCGTCGACCGGACGGCGAACTATCGCCACCTCGCCAAGGTCGCCCGAGACCTCGAGGTGGAGAGCGCCATCATCGCGGCGAGATCATCGCCTTGAACGATGCCGGGTTTTCCAGCTTCAAGGTCCCGCAAAGACAATTCGAAGGGCCCGTAATTTTAAGAGGCCTTATCCGCATACTCTAGTGCGCTCGACAATCCGGTGATGATGGCGCCAGTGCGTAGTTACAAATACGCGGCAACCATTGTGGTGGTGATGATGCCGCCTATATTGCCCATCGTTGTACTGGTTGTCATCGGACTGACCGGCATATTGGTCGTCGCCGTAACTGTCCTGATGGTGGTGCCGATGGTGGCGATAAAATTCGTCCCCATTGTCGGAGGAGTATTGGTCATTATAGCCCCCGCCGTTCTCGGGCTGGATGACTATGCTCTGTGCATAGGTGGGCACCAAGGATATAAATGTCGTCACTGCCGCGATGGCAGTTCCCAATAAAAGTTTCAACAATTCCTCCTGATTTCCTGAGAGACACTCGCAACTCACAACGAAGTGATGACCAATACGTTCCGGCTGCGGTGTTTTACAATTTCATAAGCCACAGCAGACAGTCCCCGCGTGGGTGCGACCTCGTCGCAGGAATGGTGGCGGAATCTCGCTAACAGGCCAAATAGACGATCTTTGCATAGTGTCAGGGTTGGCAGTCTACAACACGCCCGCCTTGACCAACGAAATCGGCCGGCCTGATATCGTGGACGTGAAGGGCCACGTGCCAACGGACCTGTTATGGAGCTAGGCGGTGGCGTCGATTAGGTTGGCTCGCCGGCGCCACGACGTGCGGCTAAGGCTAGGCGCCCTATCGGACAGCTTGGTCATCGCGGCTGATAAACAAGCTTTCGCGCCTCCCTCTCAAGCCGGGCGTGATTGTTGCCATGCTGCCGCATCAGCATTCTCGCTTCCGGCATCGTGAGGTGAAGTTTTCGGGCTAGATGGGCGACCTCGCAGGGGTCTTCAGTGGGTACGGGTTTTCGATCGTTATGGTAGTGTTCGTTGTGGCGCTCGGTCATGGGCGTTTCCTCCTTTAGAGGAACAGCCTCGCGGCGCGAATGTTCCGCCTTGTGCCCTTGGGAACCGCTCATGGATCCTGCCGCCGGGGGCCGGCTGAAGTTCATCCAGCCGGCCGAAAGCGGCCGGAAGGCGATGTCCTGGCTGCGGTCGTCGTTGAGATCGAGAGGCAGTGACACTTGATTTCCCCGCATTGGAGACGGGGAGCCTGAGTTATCGGGCATCCATGAGCTGGCAATGAAGGGACGATTTCACCAGCGCTTCGCAATGTGCTTCAAAGCCTGGAGTGTCATGCCTGCGACCAATGCCTGCTCCAATCAGACCTCCGTCTGATTCCCGGCGACTGTAGCCTTACTTCGGGAACGATCGCTCCAACTACTCGTTACGGTGCCGACGTAAGCTCCCACATCCTCACAAAGGCGAAGTCATGCACAGTATTATCTACATCGTCGGCCTAGTTGTCGTCATCCTGGCAGTTCTGAGTTTCTTCGGGCTGCGTCGTTAGGCTGTTTGCCCGCCTTTGAATGGTCACTATCGAATGAGCAGCAATTCGAAAGCAAGGCGGGCCTGGATCGCGCTCAGCATCCTTTTAGGAGGCGCCGTATTGATCCTCCTCTTAGGTCTCGCCTACGCCGCATTGATTGAATATCCGATCGGTTAATGTGAGCCTCATTCACATGCGTCCCTGCCTTGACGGGGTCAAGCCGGGGGTGATCAGCGGCGTGAAGCACTTGCCTGGCGAGGGTTTAGGCCCGCTTCGCAGCGGGATTCTGGTGGAATGAGCAGAGAAGCCTACTGACTGCTAGCGATAGATCTAGATAAAGTCCCGCAGGTTTAGGTACCGGAATCGAAGTCTGTCGCTTGCTTCGGCCTTCCCAGCTCAGAATGATCAGCCGCCGGCCTATGTGGCTAGGAGGTGATCAGCGAGCAGTTTTTGGCATGCGATTTACCTGAACAACGCTAGCCCGATAAATAGAAGAACACCCACTGTCGGACAGAAGAGAGCCCACCATCCGCCACCCAACAGCGGGTGTTCAACCGACCGCCGAAGAGGGGGACTCGATCCGGCTGCCATAATCAAATGCGCACGGCCATCAACCGTTCCATCAATCGGACCATTGGCTGACCTAATACGGCTTCAGTCGGATGAATGCACCAAGTTGGGCCTCACAAATACTGCTCGCCTTCGCCGGGGTGCTTCACCTTGACCACCTGCCTAAGAAGCTGGTTATTCATGAGCCGACGCAGGTGGATGGCAAGTCGTCTGGCACACAGAACGGTTCCGGCTGTAAGCCCTATTCGGTAATGAGCATTCCTGCCTCTTTCGCAGCGAGCCTGAAGCAGTGGCGAGCCTCTTGTGACGTGGCCTGATCCGCCAGCGCCGCTGCGCACACCCTTATAGCTACTTGCCGATGAAACCCGCTCCCCGGCCATTCAAGTAGCTGCTCACTCGCCATCTCAACAGAGGTCACGAGCAAGCAGACTTCTGGCTTCTTTGTCCTGACAGGAACACCTGGAGAAAACCATCTCATGAAAGTCGTTATCGCTGGAGCGCCTCTCGAAGTTTGGGTTGCAACAGGACCTCGAAAGGTCCGCATTTTCTTCGCAACGGCACTGATAGGTTTGAGTTCCTAGAACAGGAACGACGCAACTGCGACGGATCCGCCGGACTGCGCAAGCAATCACCGCAGGAGCCGGCACGACGAACAGCAAAGGTGTCAGTTGCGCCATGTGCAATGTCACGCGCCACCTCAGGTCCCTCAAGGGATCGCGACGAACCAAGCTCCATCCGGGGTCGCGTACTCGCTCGGGTGACGGCGGTTCTTTCAGTCCATCAACCGTCAGGCCGTTGGAACAAAAATGGCTACTGGCAGTTGAACTCTGCTGGTACAAATGTTCCGCGGTACATTTCCACCCGATTGGCGTGCCCGACACACGAAGTCAAAGCAAGAAGCCGCCTGTGGGGAATGATTATGAAATTTATCAGGATCGCAGCGCCTTTGGCGTTGTTCTGCGCGTTTGGCGTTGGACCAGCGTTCGCCGTCTGTAACATTTCCGATGCAAAACTCGAAGAGGCAGTCCTCAAAAGGCCAGAGTTGCGCAAGCCGGAAAATAGATACCTCGTGCATGACCTTCGAACCCTCAGGGATGCCGCGTTTGTGTTATGGACGTACGGTCTTCATCACGATTGCGAGCGCGTGCTCGCTAACATCCGTCAGTTGATTGCCGCGCCATCAATGGCAAAGCTGGCGGGCAACGATGAAGACCTGGCCGATGAACAGTTGGCCGCGGGCGATCCACAACAGCATCAAGGCGGTGACGCCGAAGGCAATCGCGACGCTCCCGGCGCGCGTCCGCTCATCAATCTAGACGACCTTGGACCTGGCCTGCGTGTCGACGAGATTGTCGGCTCCGAGGTTCGTAGTTCGGATGATAAGATCGTTGGCGAAGTTCGAAATGTCGTGATCGGTACCAAGGACCGATTGGATTACGCAGTCGTCGCCTCTGGCGGGTTTTTCATCGCCGGCAAGGACAGCATCGTCGTTCCTCTCCGCTACTTGCAGGTCAACCAGGAGCGGACCAGCTTCTACCTGCGCATCTCCAGCGCCGACGTAAAAGCCGTCCCGTTGATGCCGGACCAGGAATATCTGTGGGTTGCGGATGAAGCATGGCGAGCGAAGAACGATGCGATCTTCCAGAAATTGGTTCCAGACCCGGCTCGGTACGGCACTCCTGTGGCTCCGCAGGTTAAGTAAACGATCGAACCCCGGCCGGAGCGGCCGCCTGGGTTTTGACGGCGGATGTCTTCGTTGCAGGTTATGGCGTCGCAATACCGCGAATTGCACCGGCGTCTCAATCGATCCGAGCGTCGGATGAAGCAACAAACATCTGACTGAGCGGGTTCCCGCTCGCAATGATCGGTACTGAACAGCGACTTCGGCGTCTCGGCCACATCAACCTCAGTAGCGGCTCGCTTCTGTGTGCGCCGACCTAAGGTCACCGGATTTGACACACTATCGACTTCTGCCCTCGGAAGGCGGAGGTCACAGGTTCGAATCTGGCGGGTGCGGCACCAGTGTGCCGATGGGCTTCCCGAATTATGGCCGTTAGCTGGCGATCATGACGATTCTTCCCAGGGTCTCATCAGCTTGCCCGTCGAGCCAGACGGGATGGCTTCAGTAGTTTCGGAATAGTGGCTTTAATCAAGGCCGATGGCAAAAGCACCGGGTCCAACGCGAGGCCATCAGGCCCGAGATTTGACGCGGGACCCTTTAACTGCAAAGATATATTAACGACTTGTTTACCAAGCGTCAGTCGTCGGGGATTGGGAATTTGGAACCGTTTCTGGGTGCAAACCGACTTAATTGGGATGATCGGGCCGAACTGCATTCGACCGACACAACCGGCAGCTACCAGATCGAAAATGTGCTGGCAGGCGGATCCAATCTCTATGAACTGGAAACGGGCGAGGTCGGTGACATTGTCGGCAAGGACATCGTCCATTTGCAATGTCATATAGGGCTCGACACGATCAGTTTGAAAAATCTCGGCGCAGGCAGCGTGACTGGCCTCGACTTTTCGCCGACCGCGATCGCAGCTGCGCGGGATTTCGCTGCGAAGGCGGGCACTGATGTGCGCTTTGTGGAAGCGCCACTGTTCGAGGCAGTCGAAGCGCTTGGCCGGACCTTTGACATCGCTTACGTCACCTGGGGATCGGTAAACTGGCTGGACGACGTGTTTCGCTGGGCGCGGGTCGTTGCTGATCTTCTGCGACCAGGCGGCCGGCTCTATATGGCCGAGGGCCATCCGCTGATGTTTCAGTGTGATCGTAAGGCCGCTGCGCTGGAGTTTAAGCACGATTGGCGAACGCCTATAGCTCGACCGCTCGCATGGAACGAGGAACGGACCTATACCGGCGACGATCGCCTTTTGAAGCATCCTCGGTACTATGAGTGGATCCATCCGATCAGCGACGTGGTGAACGCGCTGATTTCAGCCGGGCTCACGCTCGATTTTCTGAACGAGCATGACAGGGTTTCGTGGCAGCACTTTTCATTTGCGGTGCGCGCCGGCAAGGATATGTACGGCTTGCCAAGCAACTCTCCCAAGATACCAATGGCCTATTCCATCGGTGCAACGAAGCGAAGCGCCGGCAAGATACCATACCTTGTTACGCCCAAAGCGATCGAAGGCCACTAGTTTCCTGTTAATCCAGGTTTTGCCTTATCGATGGGGCACGATTACCCCAATCTGGGAATCGTCCCCGACCGCGACAGTGCAAAGTTTCCAGGACTGTGAAGTTCAAAATTAATTAATGAAAGCTAATGTTCTGTTGGCAGGTCGATCCGGGGACCTGGATAACACAAGGGCTTTCACCCTATTGGCTCTTTTCGGCGCTAGGTTAGGCGGCATAAAGGATGCCGTGTTTTCGTCGGCAAATATTCCGGCGGCAGTGGCGGTTTTGGTTATTGCCATCAGCGCGGCCTATGCGGACCATCAAAACAAAATCGTCTCGGACCAAGCCGTCCGCGCGGATGTCCTGGCCAAGGTCAATCTGATCCGCGCCAAGCTGGAAGGGAATATCAACGGAAACCTTCAACTCGTGCATGGGCTCGTCGCGACGGTCGTGACCGAGCCCTACATGGGACAGCAGCGGTTTGCCTCGCTCGCGAGTAACCTATTTGGCGAGGGCTCGCAATTGAACAACATTGCCGGCGCGCCCGATCTGGTGGTTTCTTTGATGTACCCGCTAAAGGGCAACGAGAAAGCCGTAGGCCTCGATTACCGCAAGGACGATCGACAGCGCGACGCCGCGCTACGAGCGCGAGACGAGCGCAAGTTGATACTTGCCGGTCCGGTCGAGCTGAAGCAAGGAGGCCAGGGCTTTATCGGCCGGTTTCCTGTTTTCGTGCCGAGTGTGGGCAACACTGAGAGGTTCTGGGGCATCATTTCCGCTGTTGTCGACGTGCGGCGCCTTTACGAGGCGAGCGGGCTGTTCGACGATGATCTCGGGATTGACATCGCGCTCATCGGTAAAGACGCCCTGGGCCCAGCCGGAGATCAATTCTTCGGCGATGTGGGTATCCGCAAAAACAATCCAGTGACGGCCCAAGTTCTGCTGCCGTCAGGATCGTGGCAGATCGAAGCCGTCCCCAAAAACGGCTGGCCTTCGACACCTGGCAACGCGTGGTTCTTGCGTGCGATCATGGCCGTGGCCGGGGCGCTGGTTGTGATCCCATTCCTGGTCACGGGTCGTCTGATCGGCGAGAGACAGCGCAACTATGCGGAACTGCGTCGATTATCGAGACGCCTGGAACTTGCTTTGGAGGCATCTGCCATTGGCGTTTGGGAACACGATCTCGCGACCAATGACCTGTCGTGGGACGATCGGGTCAATGAAATATATGGCAAACCCAGTGACGGAGGACGTCGCGGCTACTCGGATTGGGCAGGCGCAATTCACCCCCTGGATTTGGCCGCCGCCCACGCGGATTTCGACAATGCCGTGGCCAGCCGCGGATCATATTCGTCGGAATACCGGATTGTTCGTCCGGACGGCGAGATCCGCCATGTCCGATCTAAGGCGACCATATACGAAGCTCCGAATGAGACGCCCAAAATGATTGGTGCGGAATGGGATGTCACAGCCGACGTCCTGCTAAACACCGACCTGGTTCGCGCAAAACAACTGTCCGAGTCAAAAAACGCCGAGCTCGAGGCGGCCAAGGCGCGCATTGAGCATATCGCGCTTCATGATTCACTGACCGGTTTGCCCAACCGTCGATACCTCGACCAGGTATTGGAACAGTATGCAGCCAACGCCAGGCGCGACGGTTGTCAAGCGGCCCTGCTTCACATCGACCTGGATCGGTTCAAACATATCAACGATACGCTTGGCCATGCCGCGGGCGACGCGATGTTGGTTCACGCATCTACCGTCCTTCGATCCAAGGTTGAAGATGGAGGATTCGTCGCTCGGATCGGAGGAGACGAGTTCGTCATCCTGTGCACAGTGCATGACGGAATCAAGCAACTGGCGCTGCTGGCGGACCGTATCATCAGCCAGATGCGCGAACCCGTCTACTACCAGAGCCACCGATGCCGGTTTGGTGTTAGCGTGGGTATTGCACTCGACAACGGAAAAGACGTCGAGGCCAAGCACCTGCTGGTGAACGCCGACATCGCGCTTTACCGAGCAAAGAGTCGTGGGCGCAATCGATACGAATTCTTCACTGAGGCGATGCAAAGCGAAATCGTCGACACAAAGCGGATTGCGGATGAGGTGCTTGGTGGCCTTGAGCGCAACGAGTTCATAGCCTTCTACCAGCCCCAATTTAGCGCAAAAACGCTTGAACTTGTCGGAGTCGAGGCGCTCGCGCGATGGAGACACCCAAAGAAGGGTATTTTGGCGCCAGATGTCTTTCTAAGGATTGCAGAAGAGCTAAATGTCGTCTCGACGATCGATCGAACCATACTGAACCAAGCGCTTTCAGATCTTGAACGCTGGTCTGCTGCGGGACTTCATATACCACGCGTATCAGTCAACGTCTCGGCACGGCGCCTTCAAGACGAATACCTCATAAAGAGCTTGAGAGAAATAAATATCAAGAAGGGAACAGTTTCGTTCGAGCTCGTTGAGTCCATTTTCCTAGACGAAAACGATGATTTGGTCACCTGGAATGTCGATCAGATTAAGCAACTCGGCATTGATATAGAGATAGATGATTTTGGTACCGGCTATGCCTCCATAGTCAGCCTGCTCAAGCTACAGCCTCGTCGACTGAAGATAGATCGGCAGCTGGTCATTCCAATTGTCAAATCGCCACAACAAAGGCAGGTTGTCTCGTCGATCATTGAGATCGGCAAGTCCTTGGGTATCGAGGTCATAGCGGAAGGTGTCGAGACGATGGAGCACGCACGGGTACTCAAGGGCTTGGGCTGCGACATATTGCAAGGCTATGCCTTCGGGCAGGCGTTGGATTCCGAAGGCTTGAAGGCTTTTGTTCGATCTCGGCGTCTACGCGTGGCCAGCTAGGTGATGGGTGGATACTGTTGGCATAACCCCTGGCTCACGCAATCGTGCAACATTCGCTGCTTGATCAGGGATAATGAGTTTGTCTGCGTAACTCACCAAGAAGCGGGAAGTCATGTCTAGACCAATTTCCGTTGCCGGTGTTGTCGCGATCATCGCTCTCTCCGGCGTAGGCCTGGCGTATGCGAAAGGCGGTCATTCGATGCACACCAAGTCGCCTTGCGCAACGGATTACAAGCGGCTTTGCTCAACTGTGCCGATCGGCAAGGCTGCGGCGTGCTTCAAGAAGCACCTCAGCGAATTGAGCCCTGCTTGCAAGGCGAAATACGGCGAATAGGCGAAGACGATTGCGAACAACGTCCCGTCGAGGCGGCATCCCAAGAATGTGTGGTGTCTAACCCACGCAGATGAGAAATGCCTCCTTCATCTGCTTTTGCCAGTCAGATCCGAGCGCGGTCTTGGCAGAGATAGCATTCCCCGGCCTGGTTCCCCCGATGCAACATCTTGGCGCGAGCCGAAACGGGCGATCCAAATTCGTTTGAAATGAAACTTGCTGATCAAGGGGCCGGGATAGGGCCCGAGACGAAAGACACCTGAGCGGCGACCGATCCGAGGCGCTCACGCTTGCGGTAGCCGCGCCCATCTGGGGCATGTGCTGACTCCCCTCGGTCAGTGTGTTGCCAAGGCCGACGGCGCCCGCGCCCATGAGCGGCTCAAGGCTGAAACCGATGGGACCCGCAGCTATGGGATATTTGGCTCCCCAGCCTTCGTCGCGAATACCGAAACGTTTTGGGGGGACGACAGGCTCGAATGAGGCGCTTGCATGGGCTGCTGGCCGACATGATCTGCAAACCTTGAATCATGTTGGAGAGAACCAAAGGACGCAACGAATTCCGTGAAAACCATGCGCCCGTTGTCAGTCCCCCAGGGGAGGATGATTGCCAGGCCGCCAGGAGGGGGCGCATTCTACGGCAAAGGCGAAGCCAAGGTTTGAGAAGGTTTTCAGGAAACAAAAAAGCCCGCCGGCCGGAGCCGGCGGG
>JGI25157J39369_1000763_pt1 | contig 16696 bp, 14 predicted proteins | sample AraplaCL_Col_mCL_FD_39369 | JGI IMG/M metagenome (IMG submission 39369)
TCCTGCAACCCGTCGATACCGGCGCGCTGATCGCCTACCTGCGCAGCGTACCGGCGCGCGCCGGTACGGACCCGATCGTCGTCGATCCGAAACCTGCGCCCNCCTTGGCATCCAGCGATTACGCACCCGGCGGCGATGCGCACGCGGATGCGCANGGCTTGAAGCTGTTCGAAGGCGCCTGCGCCAGTTGCCACCAGTGGAACGGCAAAGGCCAGCAGACGCCGTATGCGTCNTTGCTTGGTTCGCGCGGCGTGAATGACGTGCGCGGCACCAATGTCACGCAGATCCTGNTGCACGGCTCCAGCCTGCACGGCGAAGGCGCCAGCGTGTTCATGCCGAGCTTNGGCGATGCGTATTCGAATACGGAATTGGCCGCGCTCAGCAATTACGTGATCGGGCATTTCGGCAACAAGCAGGGCACGGTCACGCCGGACGACGTGGCGGAGCGGCGCAAGCAGCTGTAGCTGCTTGCTTGCCCGGCGAAGGCCACCGGTATCTTCGCCGCCCTTTTGCTTTGGCGCTGGCAGGCAGGCCGGCGCTTCGGATGAGTGCCTCAGCCAGGCACATCAACTCTTCGCAGCAGACTTCTGCCCCGGCTTCTTGGCATCCGCCGCCATCTCCGGNTGCACCGGTGCCGGCACCTTCTTGCCGTTGCCGGGCTTGGTCCACACGGCCACGTAATCCACCACCATCGAATGCCCGGGCTCCGTCTCCGGCGTGGGCGTGGGTTTCCAGCCGGCCATCACGAACGAGAAGCCGCCGCCCATCGCGACGTCCAGCAGCAGGAAATAACCGTGCTTATGGGTGAGTTCCTGCCAGGTGTCGGCAGAAAGCTGATTCTCCGCGACCTGGTTGATGAGCTGCCCATCCACGAACCAGTGCATGCGTTCCGGCGTGACGCTGCGGTCCCACTCGAAGGTGAAGGTATGCGGGCCGGCAGTGCAGGCTTCGTGCGGGCAGGGCAGGCGCGCGCCGATGCCGATCGGCTCTCCGCACGGGCCGCCAGGATTCACGCCGCAATGCAGGATGCCCCANGCCGCATCCAGGCCGTTGACGCTTTCCATGATGTCGAACTCGCCGGACTTGGGCCACACCATGGTGGTGCGGTAATCGCTGCCCAGCGCCCAGAACGCGGGCCAGTAGCCAAGTGCGCGCGGGCCGGTCACGTCGGGCATCTGGATGCGTGCTTCCATGCGCAGCATGCCGCCGTCGGGCGCCATGAAATCGTCGCGCACCGTTTCCACGCGCCCCGACGTCCATTGGCCGGCTGCATCGCGCTGCGGCGTGATGATCAGATGGCCCTGGCCATCCAGGCGGATATTGGATGGATCGTTGGTGAAGTTCTCGATTTCGGAAGTGCCCCAGTTCACCGGGCCGCTCGGATAACCGTGTCCCGTGTCGATGCGCCAGTTGGNGGACGAAGGCAAGGAGCCTGCGGGGCCGGAGAAATTGTCGCCCCATTGCAACTGCCACCCGGCNGGAGCGGGAATGTCGATGGCTTGCGCGGTATCGGCAAAGCCGAGAAGACCGGCGCCGAAGACGCATGCTGCCGTCATGGCGGTGGCGCGGAGGAAACGATTTTTGATCTGCATAAACAACCAGGAATGAAGAGCGATCCGTTGTGCGGCACGCTCTCTGCCAGGCCAGCTCGGCACGTGGCCAAGTCGGCGGAATAAAAACACGGGGATGATACGCCCCTTGCACCCATTTTTAATGTGCATGCTTTTCAGGAGCAAATCTGCCGCGTGCTTCGCAAGTTGCTGCGTTGTTATTGCAATATCTCGGTGAGAGGCGCCTGTGTGGCTGCGGGCAGCGATACATCCAGCAGCTTGGCGATGGTCGGCGCCACCCGAAGATTGCTGATGGCGCCCAGCTTCACGCCACGCCGTATATGCGCGCCCGAAGCGACGAACAGCGCCTGCATGTCTGCTTCGGTGTTGAGNTAGCCATGCGCGCCGCGTGCGGGCTTGATCTCGGTGATGAGCGGCAGCGTGGTGCCGTCCATGAAGGAGAAGCCGGCCTTGGCGACGAGATACAGATCAGGCGCCTGATCGGTGGAGCCCGGCNCAGGAATGCCAAGCTGATTCGCTTCGCTGCCGGTGTAGACCGCGGCAACGCCCGGCAGNTTCTCGAAANCGGCCTTGAGCTTGGGCAACAACGCCGCGCGCTTGGCCTTGTCGCGGATATACAGCGATGCCTCGCCGCCTTCCGGTTGAATCCACACGTCGCCGCGGTAGCTGCCTTTTTCCATGTGCAGCAAGCCTTGCTGCACCAAGGCGACGTTGGGGTGGATGGCGTGCGTGTAATCGGCAAAGCCGTGATCGGATGCGACGACGAAGGTGATGCGATCCAGCAGGCCGGCGTTGCGCGCCGCATCGATCAATCGGGCAATGCAGCTATCGGCATAAGCGTACGCGGCATAGGCAGCCGGCGAGAGTGCGCCGTATTCGTGCTGCANGGTATCGGTTTGCAGCAGGTGGAACAGCAGCAGGTTGGGAGTGTGCCGGGTGAGTATGTCGATGGCGGCATCGGTCCAGATCTGGTCGCGCCACGCTGGTGTGCTGTCGTCGCCGAAGGTGGTCACCTGTTCTTTTGTAACCAGGCCGTCCGCGATCAGGTCCTGTGCCACCGGGCTGCCTGCATCAGGCTGTTCGGCAAAGGCCCATTGCACGTGCTTTGCGCCATAGATGGCCACCCAATCCACCTGGCCGGTGCTCATGCCTTGTTCGGCCAGGGCGTCGTACAGCGTGCGCGCATGCACGAGCTGGTCTTTCGGCGTCCAGGGNTTTACNTCCTGCTCGCTGCTGTCNGCCGGGAAGGTGATGAGGCCATTGGCCATCACGTGATGCACGCTGGCGTTTACGCCGGTGATCAGCGTGGTGTGGTTGGGCCAGGTGACGGAAGGATTGATCGGCTGCATGGCCTGCGCATACGCACCATCCTTCATCAGCTTGCGCAGCGTGGGCATCGGCAGCCGCGGATCTTGCAAGGCGCGAGCGGGAAAGCCGTCGATGGTGATCAGCACCACGATGGGGCCGTGCGTGGCGGCGGTGCCGTCGTTGTGCGAGGTCTGGGCGTGTGCGGGAATGAAGAATGTGAGGGCGAGCAGGGAAGCCAGGGCGAGCAGTTTGCGCATGATCCACCGGAGGGGGCAAAAACAGGCCGATTCTAGCGGACGAGTTTTGCAGGATTGCGTGGCAGGCAAACCGGTCCTATTGCGACTGCGGCACCACGATCGTCGCCTGCTCCTGCACCTTGTCCCCGGCCACGACAAAGCTCAGCCGATAGCTGCCCGGCCGCAGATACAGNTAGCCCGAGGGCACACCTTGCGTGCTGCTGTACGCCTTGATGCCCGAAATGGACACGACCATCGGCTGCAGATCCAGCAGCATGCGGTCGGCGGGGATCGCGTCGGGGCCTTCGTTGCTGTAGCGCGCCTCGACCAGGCAGGCGTAATGGCCNTCGCAACCATCGGCGCTTACCAGGTATGGCCGGCGCAGGCCCCATAGCGTCAGCCAGGTTGGCCGCCCGCGCTCGAGTTTCTCGGGTGGAAAGAACACGNTCACGTCATAGGCGGGACGTTGTGACCACGGCTTGCCATTCGCGTCGACAAACACGATGGGCGCATCCGGATGCAACTGCTTCATCGCGGCGGTGTAGTAAGGATGATCGTCCTGACTGGAGGGATGCGGATACATCGTCGTCTGGTCGACGGCGAGCATCGAGGCGTCGGTGAGCTTGGACAAGTGCTCGGCCATCGACTGGCCACCGAGATAGATGCCCGACTTCACGATGTGGTCGTAGCCGGCATTGATGACCATGCGTGCGTGGGGGTCCTGCTTGAACACGCGCTCGTAAATGTGGCGCGCCTGCTCGGCTTCGCGCTGGTCGGGGGTGGCGGTGTTGGAGGTCGCCTCATAAGCGACGATCTTGTAGCCGAGCTTGATCGCCGTGCGCACCATTTCCGCGTACACGGGCTCCTGGGTNTAGAAGCCGCTGTCGACGGTGGGATAGCCGCGCGTTTGCAGCTCGGTGTCGCTTTGCGACAGCGTTTCGGCGGCGAAGTAGCGGAAGCCTTGCGCGTACAGGCGGCTCAGCAAGGCCACGGTGAGGCTGCGCGTCATCGCGATGTTGTGNGCTTCGTTGAGCAGCACGATCTGGTAGTTGCCGGCGAGNTCCGGAATCGCATCCAGCGCCGGGCGTGCGGTATAGCCGCTTTCGAGCGGAGAGGGNCGGTCGTCGGCGCGCGGCGGTTGCGCGATGGAGAAGCTTTTCACCGCCAGCGGATAGTCGCCCAGAAAGCTCAGGTACCAGCCGATGTACTGCCCGAAGATCATGCGGAAGGCACGTGAATCGTCGCTGGCGTAGCCCTGGCGCATGGTCATGTACTGGGTCAGCAGGCCCTTGTGGCGATCGGCCTCGGCCATGATCCGGTCGGCCTTTGCCTCGGCGGCGGCCTGCTGCGTCTGCCATTCGATCACCGATTGTGCATGCGCCGCCGACACCGCTACGGCACCGGCAAACCACATGACATAGCCCAGCATGCTGCTGCCTTTCGCCATCGCTTTCTCCTTGCGCCCCCCAACAGGCTCGTCACCATCATGCGCCGAGTGGAATAAAGACCCAATAGCCACTTTCATGTGGCGCGGCCCGGCCATTTTGCGCTAGTGCACGATCGGCGAGCTGCGCCGAAAGTCACGATGCCGGTGGAGTTTTATGTATTTCGATCGCCGACAGCCATCGACGATAATCCATGGTCTTCCTCTCAACCTGCAGGAACCACCCATGAAATCCCGTGCCGCCGTCGCGTTCGCCCCCGGCCAGCCCCTGCAGATCGTCGAAATCGACGTGGCCCCGCCCAAGGCCGGCGAAGTGCTGGTGAAGATCACGCACACCGGCGTCTGCCACACGGACGCCTTCACCCTTTCCGGCGACGATCCGGAAGGCATTTTCCCGGCGGTGCTCGGCCACGAGGGCGGCGGCATCGTGGTGGAAGTGGGCGAGGGCGTGACGACGCTGCAGCCGGGCGATCACGTGATTCCGCTCTACACCGCCGAATGCGGCAAGTGCAAATTCTGTCTTTCCGGCAAGACCAACCTGTGCCAGGCGGTGCGCGCCACGCAGGGCAAGGGCCTGATGCCGGACGGCACCACGCGCTTTTCCTACCAGGGCCAGCCGATCTACCACTACATGGGCACCAGCACCTTCAGCGAGTACACCGTGGTCGCGGAAATCTCGCTGGCCAAGATCGATGCGCAAGCGCCGCTGGACAAGGTGTGCCTGCTCGGTTGCGGCGTGACCACCGGCATCGGCGCGGTGCACAACACCGCCAAGGTGGAGTCGGGCGCCACGGTGGCGGTGTTCGGGCTGGGCGGCATCGGCCTGGCCGTGATCCAGGGCGCAGTGCAGGCCAAGGCGTCGCGCATCATCGGCGTGGATACCAATCCCGACAAGTTCGCGCTGGCGCGCGAGATGGGTGCGACCGAATGCGTCAACCCCAAGGACCACGACAAGCCGATCCAGGACGTGATCGTGGCGCTGACCGATGGCGGCGTGGACTACAGTTTCGAATGCATCGGCAATGTGGACGTGATGCGCGCCGCGCTGGAGTGCTGCCACAAAGGCTGGGGCGAAAGCATCATCATCGGCGTGGCCGGTGCCGGCAAGGAAATCCGCACCCGTCCGTTCCAACTGGTGACCGGTCGCGTATGGCGCGGCAGCGCCTTCGGCGGCGTGAAAGGGCGCAGCCAGTTGCCGGGCATGGTGCAGCAGGCCATGCGCGGGGAGATCCGCCTCGATCCGTTCATCACGCATCGCCTGCCGCTNGAGCAGATCAACCAGGCCTTCGATCTGATGCACGAAGGCAAGTCGATCCGCACCGTCATCCATTTCTAGACGCGGCTGCTCACCAAGGTGACTCCCATGGAACGCATCGAACGGCATGCCTGTTTCTGCGGTTGGCAAGAGGTTTATCGCCATCGCTCCGCGGCGGTGGACGGCGAGATGCGTTTCGCCATCTACCTGCCGCCGCAGGCCGAAGGGCACAAGGTGCCGGTGCTGTACTGGCTTTCCGGCCTTACTTGCACCGAGCAGAATTTCATCACCAAGGCCGGCGCCCAGCGTCATGCCGCCGAGCACGGCCTTGCCATCGTGGCGTGCGATACCAGCCCGCGCGGCAAGCAAGTGGCCAACGACGATGCCTACGACCTGGGGCAGGGCGCCGGCTTCTACCTCAATGCCACGGTGGCGCCCTGGTCGCAGCATTACCGCATGTACGACTACGTGGCGCACGAATTGCCCAAGCTGATCGAGCAGCATTTTCCGGTCACCCACCAGCGCGCCATCAGCGGCCATTCCATGGGCGGCCATGGCGCGTTGACCGTCGCGCTGAAGAATCCNGGACGTTACTGCAGCGTGTCGGCGTTCGCGCCGNTCGTGGCGCCTTCCTGNGTGCCGTGGGGAGAAAAAGCGTTCACGGCCTACCTCGGCGCCGATCGCGAAACCTGGCGCGCCTATGACGCTACCGAGCTGGTGAAGACGGCCAACGAAAAGCTGCCGTTGTTGGTCGACCAGGGCGATGCNGATGAATTCCTGCAAACGCAATTGCGGCCGGAGCTGCTGCAGGCGGCGGCGAAGGCGGCGGGGCATCCGTTCGAACTGCGGATGCGTGCAGGGTACGACCACAGTTACTACTTCATCGCGAGCTTCATCGGCGAACACGTGGCGTATCACGCGGCGGCGTTGAAGGGATAGCCAACACATCGACCTCGCCGCCTGAGCAGTTGACGCTCCCGTCCAAAGGCGAGGCCGCGCTGGCTGTCATTTACACAGATTCTTCACGACACGCCGCCGTATTCCATGATCCGGACATCATTCGGACGAACCCGCGCCGATGTATGCTAAGCGCGTGACCCTATAGGGAAGAAAGCAGTGTTCTAGGGTCGCGCCGCTTTGAGCGTTCCAGCTGGATTGCCGCCCACTGCCCAAGCCGCGCCATGAACCTGAATGACTTGATCGTCCTGCCTACGAACCAGTCAGACGCTGTCTTTCTCAAGCGCATGGGGCTCGTGCAGAACGCCTGTCTGGCTGCCGCGGCGCTGATCGCCTTGCTCATTCTGCTGGCCTGGCTTTTTCCGGCGCTGCGCCCCGGTTATCCGCATGGCTGGAACCTGATGAAGTTCGAGACGGCCGCAAGCATGTTGCTGAGCGCGGCGAGCCTGGCGGTGCTGGCCGCGGCACCGGCGCCATGGCGGTTATGGTGCGGTCGCGCGGCCGCGCTGCTGGTGCTGCTGGCGGCGGTGCCGCTGTATGAGCACCTCAGCGGACACCTTACCGGCTTCGACACGTTGCTCGTGGCCGATCCCACCAGCGACAGGCCGGGCCTGATGTCGTCGCAGACCTCGGTCTACCTGTTGCTGATGGCGTTGAGCCTGCTGCTTGCCACGGTGCCGCGTCCTGCGTTCGGCGCTACCGTCGCGGTATTGACCGTGCTGCTCAGCTTGCAAGCGCTGATCATTCTTTCCGGGTATTGCTTCGACGCCGTGCAGTTGTTCGGGCAAAGCATGTCCACCCGTACGTCGCCGCAGACCCTGGCGTGCATGTTGTTGCTGGCGACTGCCCTGGTCGGCTGGCGCATGCAGCAAGGCTATTTCTTCGTGCTGGCAGGGCGGGGCCTGGGCAGCCGCCTGGCGCGCAGGGTGATGCCGTTGGCGCTAGCCTTGCCTTTCGCGTTGATGCTTGCCGGCACCGTCATGGCAAGCGCAGGCTGGCTCTCGCCGCCGGTGGCCGTGGGCTTGGCGATCGCGGTATTGGCCGCTGCGCTGGCGCTGCTGGTGTCGCTGGTGGGGCGGCGCATCAATACGCTGGAAAAGGAACTGCGCGAACTGTCGTTGACCGACGAACCGACCGGCGTGCTCAATCGACGCGGCTTCGAATTGCTCGGCGAACAGGCATTCCGCGAGGCGCAGCGCAGCCGCTCCGTGCTCACGCTGCTGGCGTTCCGTATCGAGGGTATCCAGGACATCAGCAACACCTACGGACGCGAAGCAGGNGCGCACNTGATCCAGGACATGGCGCGCATGCTGCGCGAAAGCTTCGACCCNGCCGACATCATTGCACGCACGGAAAGCGACGAATTCGCCGTNATCACCAAGGATGAAAATACCGGCGGCGTGATCGCCCTGATGCGCATNGGCGAAGCGATGGAAGCGCTGAATGCNGCGGGTGGTTCCTACAAGGCACGCTTCAGCGTCGGCGAAGCGACCAGCAACCCGGATGGCATGGAATCGTTTTGCGACCTGGTCGAAAAAGCCGGACTGGCGCGGCGCGAACGCTCGCGCGCGGAGCATGTGCTGGCCGATTCGGAACCGGTTGCGTCAAACAGTCCATCGCGTGCGCGGTAACGTTTCGCCGTGTATCGAAACGTCGCGGCCAGCACGACATGCGTGCACTACACTCCCACTCTACTTTGCCACGATCGAGGGAAGACCATGACGTTCGAAGGTGGATGTTACTGCGGCGCCCTGCGCTACATGGCCGAAGGCGAGCCGATGCTGAAAGGGGAGTGCTATTGCCGCGAATGCCAATACATCAGCGGCGGCGCACCGCAACTGTTTTTCGCCGTGCCGGCCGACGCGTTCCGCTACACCCAGGGCACCGCCAAGACCTTTACGCGCCGCGATCTGCAACAGCCGGTGACGCGTGAGTTCTGCGCCGAATGCGGCACGCACCTGATCACGCGGCGGCCGGACATGCCGGTGGTCATCATCAAGGTCGGCACGCTGGACGATCCGCGCCAATTCGGTGCACCGAAAGTCGCCATCTTCACTTGCGACAAACAGCCCTTCCATCGGATCAAGGACGGCATGCCGGCGTTCGAGCGCATGCCGGCGTAACGTCNTAGCAGCGCAAAGTAGCCCAAAGGTCAACTTACCTACTTTCCCTGCACTCGTTACCATGCCNCGATGACGGGTTTATCGGGGGAGGTTACGACGCGATGCAACACTGCAGCATCACAGCAGCCACGCGCCTGAAACGGGGCATCTTCGCAGCAGCCATTGCCCTTTCACTCGGCCAGGCTGCCATGGCGCATGCGGATGACGAAACCGCCCGCTGGCATCGCGAAGCACAAGCCACCACCATCACCCGCGACGATTGGGGCATCGCCCACGTCCACGGCAAGACCGATGCCGATGCCGTGTTCGGCATGGCCTACGCGCAGGCCGAGGACGATTTCAATCGCGTCGAAACCAATTACCTCAACGCACTCGGCCGTCTGGCCGAAGCCGAAGGCGAATCGGCCATCTGGAGCGATCTGCGCCAACGGCTTTTTATCGATCCCATCGAACTGCAACGCCAATACGCCGGCAGTCCNCCATGGTTGAAGGCGTTGACGAATGCCTGGGCCGACGGCTTGAACGATTACCTCGCCACGCATCCGGACGTGCATCCACGCGCGATCAGGCATTTCGAGCCGTGGATGGCGCTGAGCTTCAGCGAGGGCAGCATCGGTGGCGATATCGAGCGTGTATCGCTCAAACAGTTGCAAGCTTTTTACGGCCATGCCGGCGACAGCGTCGCCATCGCCGAAACGCCGTCGAGCTGGGTGGAGCCTTCCGGTTCCAATGGCATAGCCATTGCGCCCAAGCTGNCAGCCGATGGCCATGCGCTGCTGCTGATCAATCCGCACACGTCGTTCTATTTTCGCTCCGAATTGCAGATGTCGAGCGACGCCGGCCTCGATGCGTACGGCGCGGTCACGTGGGGGCAGTTCTTCATCTACCAGGGGTTCAACCCGCACATCGGCTGGATGCATACCTCCACCACCGCCGACGCGGTGGACGAATTCGCGGAAACCATCGTGCACCAGGACGGCAAGCTGTTCTATCGCTANNGCGGCGCGTTNCGCCCGGTATCCGTACGCCAGATCAGCGTGCCATATCGCAACCGGGACGGCACGATGGCGCAACGCAGCTTCACCGTGTACGCCACCCATCATGGCCCGGTCGTGCGCGAGCAAGATGGCAAATGGATCGCCATCGCGCTGATGAACAAGCCCATGCAAGCGCTTGAGCAAAGCTGGCTGCGCACCAAGGCGAGCGATTACGCCAGCTACATGAAAGTGGCCGCGCTGCAGGCCAACTCGTCGAACAACACCCTGTTCGCGGACGACAAGGGCGAGATCGCGTATCTGCATCCGCAGTTCATCCCAAAGCGCGACGATCGCTTCGATTACACCAAGCCGGTCGACGGCAGCAATCCGGCTACCGATTGGAAAGGCCTGGTGCCGCTCGATGATCTGCCGCACGTGCTCAATCCGCCCAACGGCTGGGTGATGAACACCAACGATTGGCCGTATTCCGCCGCCGGCCCTTACAGCCCCANGCGCGAAGACTATCCGCGCTANATGGACACCGTCGGCGAAAACCCGCGCGGCGTGCACGCCACCATGCTGCTTGCGAATGNGCAGGGCCTCACCATNGAGTCGCTGATCACGCTCGCGTTCGACTCCTATCTGCCGGCGTTCGCACGCCAGATTCCCATCCTGGTGCATGACTACGACGCACTGCCGGCCAGCGATCCGCTCAAGCGGAAACTCGCTGGCCAGATCGCCATGCTGCGCCATTGGAACTACCGCTGGGGCATCGCCTCCATGCCGACCACGCTCGCGGTGTTCTGGGGCGACACGTTATGGGACAAGCTGGACAAGGCCGACAACGCCGAAGGCCTGTCGATGTACGATCGCATGGCCGAGCAAGCCGGTGCGCAAGCGCGGCTGCAAGCACTGGCCGACGCCTCCGNCCGCCTGGTGAAGGATTTCGGCAGCTGGGGCATTCCCTGGGGNGAAGTGAACCGCTTTCAGCGGATCGACGACGACATCGCACCGCACTTCGACGAAAGCAAGCCCAGCATCCCGGTGCCGTTNACCTCGTCGCGCTGGGGCTCGCTGGCATCGTTCGGCGCGCATCGCTGGCCCGGCACCAAACGCTATTACGGCACCAGCGGCAACAGCTTCGTGGCGGTGGTGGAATTCGGCGACAAGGTGCATGCGCGCGCCATCACCGCCGGCGGCGAAAGCGGCCATCCGGATTCGCCGCATTTCAACGACGAAGCGGAGCGCTANACCACCGGTAATCTCNGGCAGGTTTATTTCTGGCCGGAGGAACTGAAGGGCCACGTGGAGCGGACGTATCATCCGGATGCATGACGCCTCCACCTCGCAGGCATCGGCTCTTTTCAACGGCGGCTGGGGCGCGTTGCTGATCATGCAGGTGCTGCTTTTCTTTGGTATTGCGGTGGTTCGGGCGTGGCGCGAGTCNTAACGAAAGGGGCACGGAAATATGCAACTGCATGAACTGGGAGAGCGCATATGCATCCTCGGTCCATCCAACAGCGGAAAATCGACGCTGGCCAATGCCATTGCGCGCAAGCGTGGATGGCCGGCCATCCATCTCGACCAGCTTTTTCACGTGCCCGGTTCNGACTGGACTCCGCGGCCCCTCGACGAATTCATCGCCTTGCACGACGAAGCGATCCAGGGCGACACGTGGGTGATGGACGGCAATTACTCCGCCTGCGTGCCGCAGCGCCTGTCGCGAGCCACCGGCATGATCGTGCTGGAGGTATCNACGCTGCGCAGCCTGTTCCGATATGCCAGAAGGGCATCGTCCAGCGAAGCCAGGGTAGGGGCGTTGGAAGGCGGTCGCGACCACATCAAGTGGAACATGATCCACCATATTGCCGTAGTCACTCCACGAAACCGCAAGCGNTATGCGGCGCTCTACCGGAACATCGATCTGCCCAAAGTCTACCTGGGGTCCGCGCGCGCCATCGACGACTGCTATCGGCAATGGGCGTTGGAGCGATAGACGAACGGCTGGCCGAATCGGGAAAGCAGGCGTCGTTTTATCGCAGCGCCTTTCAGAGAATTTCCAACACCTTCTCCGGCGGCCGCCCGATCACGGCCTTGCCGTTTGCGGCCACGACAGGCCGCTCGATCAGGCGCGGGTGTTTTGCCATGGCGGCGATGAGCGCGTCTTCGTCGAGGGTTGGATCGTCGAGCCCCAATACCCGATAGGCATCCTCGCCCGTGCGCAGCCATTGCCGCGCCGTGATGCCGAGTTGCATCAGCAGTGTTTTCAACTCGGCAACGCTCGGCGGGGTTTCGAGATAGTTGATCACCTCGAACGGCTGGCCGTGCTGTTCGAGCAGGGCCAGCGCGCTGCGTGACTTGGAGCAGCGCGCGTTGTGATAGATGCGGATCANGATCGCTTAGCGGTTGCCGGAACGATTGCCGCCGCCTTGCCCGTGCGGGCGATTGCCGCGTTGCGGCCGGCCGCCACCACCACCGCCGCCGGGACGAGGGCCGCGGTTGTTGCGATTGGCAGCGCCGCCGGCATTGAAGCCGCCATACGGATTCGCNCCGCCACCGCCACCACCACCGCGGCGATTGCCGGGTGCTGCCTGGCTGCCGCCGTGGCTGCGTCCGCCACCTTCGCGGGTTTCGCCTGCGAACCAGGTGCGGGCGGGCGGCAGTTCCTGGCCGGGGCCGATGCCGCGCTTTTTCTTGTGCATTTTCTTGGGCCGCTCGGGCGTGGCGACGTTNCCGTTCACTTCGCGGTTCGGATTGCGGCGTTTCTGCTTGCCGCGNGCGGGTTCTTCGCGGATGCGGTCGAACGCGCGCAGTTCGCGTGCTTCGTCGTGATAGCCGCCGCTCCACGCTGCCGTGCCGCCTTTTTCAGGGCGATATTCGACGACATTGCGCGGCGCGCGGCGCTGGTGCAGCACCGGGCTCAAGGTCAGCACCGGTTGCGGGGCGCCAAGGCCGGCGGCCTTGCGCAGGTCCTTGACGGTGTCCTCGTTGAGCGTTTCGCAGTCGCCGCGGCGGAGCATGCGCGGCAGTTCGATGCTGCCGTAACGGATGCGCTTGAGGCGGCTGACCAGGAAGCCTTGCGAGTCCCACAGGCGGCGCACTTCACGGTTGCGGCCTTCGCGGATCACCACGCGGAACCAGCTGTGGCTGCCGCCGCGGCTGATGATGGCGATTTCGTCGAAGCGGGCAGGGCCGTCTTCCAGTTCCACGCCGGCCTTGAGCTTTTCGATCACCTCGTCCGGCACTTCGCCGTGCACGCGGCACAGGTATTCGCGCTCCATGCCGCTGCGCGGATGCATCAGCGCGTTGGCAAGATCGCCGTCGGTGGTGAGCAGCAGCAGGCCGGTGGTGTTGATGTCCAGGCGGCCCACGGCGACCCAGCGCGCGCCTTTCAGTCGCGGCAGCTGTTCGAACACGGTGGGGCGGCCTTCGGGATCTTCGCGCGTGGTCACCACGCCTTCGGGCTTGTGGTAGACCAGCACTTCGGCGTCGTCGCGGTTGTCGGTGGCGACCACGAACTGCTTGCCATCGATCACCACACGGTCGCCGGCGCGCACGCTGGCGCCGATGTTGGCGGGGCTGCCGTTGACCTCGACTTCGCCGGCCTGGATGCGTTGCTCCAGCATGCGGCGCGAACCGAGCCCGGCGTTGGCGAGCACTTTGTGCAGGCGCTCTTCGATCGGTGGGGTGTTTTCAGGCGGCGTGGCGCGCTTGAGGCTCAATACGGATTTTTGTGGCGCATTCATGCGCGGTACTCCTCGGTGTCTTGCTCGGCGGAGCCATGGGCGGCGTCCGCGGATTCCGCTGCCTCGTCGGCAGTGGCGGGATGGGTGTCGGTGTCGGCGGCCGTGTTCGCTTCGTCAGCGGGTTCGCCGGCATGGGGTGGAACGTCGGTGCTTGTTTCTGCGTGGAGCGAAGGCTCGGGATGTTCCGGGGCCTCGTCCAAAGGTGCTTCGTCGTTGGCGGCTTCGGCCTCGACGTGTTGTTCGGTTGCGGGCTCTGCCTCAGCCGGCGTTTCTTCGGTCGGAGCCGGTTCGGTGTGCGCTTCGTCGACGGGCGTTTCAGCGTCGGCGTCTTCGGCATCCGGGTCGATCGGCAGGTTGTGCACCGGCCGGGGCGGCTCCGGTTCATTGTCCAGCCGCATTTGTGGATCTTCCATGTCGCGGATGTCGGACAGCGGCGGCAATTCGTCCAGCGACTTGAGGTTGAAATAGTCGAGGAAGGCGCGGGTGGTGCCATACAGCGCGGGCTTGCCGGGCACGTCGCGGTGGCCGACGACGCGAACCCATTCGCGCTCTTCCAGCGTCTTGACGATGTTGGACGACACCACCACGCCGCGGATCTGTTCGATTTCCGGCCGGGTGATGGGTTGCCGGTAGGCGATCAACGCCAGCGTTTCCAACAGGGCGCGCGAGTAGCGGCTGGGTTTTTCCGTCCACATGCGCGACACCCACGGGTGCACGTCCTGCCGGATCTGGTAGCGGAAGCCGGAGGCGACCTCTTTCAGTTCCACGCCGCGGCCCTGGCAGTCTTCGGCCAGTTGCTCAAGCGCCATCGCGATCTGCGCGCGGTCGACCTCGTCTTCCTCGACGAACAGCTCACCCAACTGCGCCAGGCTCAGCGGTTGGCTGGCGGCCAGCAAGGCGGCTTCGATAATCGGTTTGAGTTGCTCGATCTGCATAGCCTTGGGATCAGGTATCCATAGCAGTTGCGATGTTTGCGTGGATGGTCGTTACTCGCCGCCGGAGGCGGCATCCGGTTGCTCGAACACGTCGTCGCCGCCGATGTGTTCTTCTTCCACCACGGCCGCTTCCCCTGCGGCCGAGGTATTGGCTTTTACGTAGATCGGCGCCAACGGTTCTTCCTGCACGATGCTGACCAGGAACTCCTTGGCCAGCTCCAGCATGGCCAGGAAGGTGACCACCACGCCCAGCCGTCCCTCGCTTGGGTCGAACAGGGTTTCGAAGCGGTGGAACTGGTCGCCTTCCAGGCGGCTGAGCAATTCGCCCATGCGCTGGCGCACACTCAGCGCCTCGCGCTTGATGGCGTGATGCCCGAACAACTCGGCCCGGCGCAGCACGTCCTTGAGGGCCAGCAGCATTTCCTTCAGATCCAGCGGCGGCGGCAGCTTGATCACGTTGCGTTCGCCCGTGTCGGCCTGCGCCAGCACGGTGTCACGCTCCAGGCGGGGCAGGGCGTCGATGTCCTCCGCGGCCTTCTTGAAGCGCTCGTACTCCTGCAGGCGGCGCACCAGCTCGGCGCGCGGATCTTCCTCCAGGTTTTCTTCCGAGGGCGGACGCGGCAGCAGCAGCCGTGATTTGATCTCGGCCAGGATCGCCGCCATCAGCAGGTATTCGGCGGCCAGCTCCAGGCGCATCACGTCGCGCATCATCTCGATGTATTCCATGTATTGCCGGGTGATCTCGGCGATCGGAATATCGAGAATGTCCAGGTTCTGCCTGCGGATCAGGTACAGCAACAGATCCAGCGGCCCCTCGAACGCCTCCAGGATGACTTCCAGTGCATCCGGCGGAATGTACAGGTCCTGCGGCATTTGCAGCATGGGTTCGCCGCGCACGATGGCCAGCGGCATTTCCTGCTGCTGCGGAACCCCGGCAAACGCGTCTTGCGTTGCTTGTATAGGCTGAGACTCGGTTGGCTCAGTGCTCATCAATGCATGTCATTGGCCCGCCCGATAGGCTGGCGTTCGTTCTGTGGACGACTCAGAACCCTCTTTCCCACACGGAAACCAAAGAGTTCATGCCTGGAAGGCCTGGGTCTGGAGGCCATTCCGATAAAGCCAATCTGCGCGATGCCCAGCCGAGCGTGCGGTTCCCCGCGATTGCTGGCCCTGATGAATCCCACCCGTGTGGTTCGTGTCAGGCTGGCGGTCTCCGGATGCCGGGTCGGTAACGGAATAGCTGGCGTTACTGGTATGACCGGGCAGCCACCGGTGTGACGCCGCAGGCGTCGCCCGCGATTCGTATAAGGTCGGCTGAGTACATCGGGTGGGGGTCATTTCAGCCGGGGCTCCCGGCGATCGTCCCTGCATGGCCCCACGCGCGAGTTACAGATTAGCGGCACGGCTGCGGCATGTCCAGCGAGGGCTTTCAGCCGGGCGGAGTGTGCCGCAGCGCCCAAAAGCTGGTGCGGCAAGGACTGCGCAAGCTGCGGCAGCATGTGACCTTGTGTGTCGGCCGCCGGCCACGAACGCGACTTTCGCCACGGTTTTTTTCATTATTGAAATGCAGTGGTAGCAGTGGCATGTGGCTTGCTTCATCATACGCGCACATCCGGGGGGACATCAGCGGGGTGAGGCTGGTGCCGACCAGCCGCGTATGCTGCCTGGAGGCGCAATGCGTGGCTGCGAAGGTCGGGTCAGGACGTCGCGCCGGCGACGTAAGCTGTAGGGAGATGAAAACGATGACGACAAAAGATGGGCACGCCATGGACGGTTCTGACCGGGAGCATCTGCGCCCGGCGCGCATGCGCATCAAAACCACAGTATTGATGAGCCACGGCGGGGAGTCCCATCCGACCGACCTGATCGATATCTCGGCCACCGGCGCCCTGCTGCGCCGTCCCTCGGCATGGAGCGGCCAGCCCGGCGAGAGCTGGGTGCTCGACATGATCTTCGGCGGCGACCTGCACATCCACCTGGAGGCGAAGGTGGCGCGCGTGTCGGAGCGGCACATCGGCTTCGCCTATACGCGCATTCCAGAGGACAAGCAGGTGCCGTTGTGGAATCTGCTTGGTGGTTATGCCGACATTCTGGAGATGTGGCATGACGAGGCGTGAGAATGTCGGGAATCGCTTGAGAGCCGG
>JGI25157J39369_1000790_pt1 | contig 16153 bp, 21 predicted proteins | sample AraplaCL_Col_mCL_FD_39369 | JGI IMG/M metagenome (IMG submission 39369)
CAGCGAGGTGTCGCGACACCTCGCAAAATATATCAGCATCAGCCATTTGCCGCCGGTTGCCGGCGAAGGTGCGGAGCCAAGCGATGCCAAAGGCGATGACACCTGGTGGTTTCGGCAAGGCTTGAAAGCGCGCCCTTCACTTGCCGAAGCCGAATGTCTTGCGCAAACTCTTATCGACTGCGTTCGCCGGCATGAATCTGCGCAAGCGGCTGAGAAGCGTTGCATTGCCGCCGGCCGGTTGACGCATGCGGTACGGACCGTTGATGGCGGCCAGGATTTTCGCGGCGACAACCTGCGGTGACGGCGCTGTGATGCAGCGCCGGTGGCGGGAAGGCTATGGCTGAAGCCGTATCAGGCAGGCGGGCGCCGCGACGGGCACGCCCGTGCGAAGGGCGATGGCATACTTTATTGTGCTGAGGAGATCAGACGCAAAGACAGGCTTCACAAGTACCCCGATCGCGTGCGGATCCGCGGCGACGATTTCCGGATTGGCTGTTGCGAATATGACCGTGACACCGTGCACCTGCGCAAGATGTGCGGCTAACGATGGACCTGTCTCACCATCGCTGAGATGAACATCGACAAGGGCGATATCGACGTTGGCTCCCATCCGGGATGCATTCTCGCTATTGCCGACTGGCCCTGCAACGTCATAGCCGGACGAACGCAGCACATATTCCATATCAAGGGCGATGAGGGCTTCGTCTTCAACCACAAGAATTTGCATGGAGGTCCCGGAGAGGCTCATTGTGCAGTTTGCCGGATATCGTCGGTCCGGCAGGCGGAGGCGCTACTGAGCGTTAGAACATCTCATCAATAGAAAAGTTCCGGGTGCTACGCTATGGGGTTGCGCGTTCTGAATGGATAATCGCAATGCCAGCCGGAGACTCTACCGGCGCCCGCCAGAGACATCATCAACGTTGAAACTTTCTCGGCTCGGTATTCATTATATAGCGGACTAGTAAGGGCGCTTGCTCCGATCGTTCCAAGGAGTTGAAAGGCGGTCCATCGGAGAGACGGAAAGGCGATTTGATTCTCGCAATCTTCGACAGCGCCAGAGACAGGAGAAGCAATTGTCACACGAACGCAAAGATGCTCATTCGGCTGCCCTCTCCCTATCGGCTGACGCTTGGCTTGCCGCTATTGTCGAAAGCTCGGAGGATGCCATTATCAGCAAATCCGTCGATGGCGTCATTACGAGTTGGAATAAGAGCGCGGAGCGGTTGTTCGGTTTTCTGGCTGTCGAAGCAATCGGACAGCCCATCACGATTATCGTGCCACCCGATCTATTGGACGAGGAAGCAGCCATAATCGCCTCCATTCGGGCTGGCGAGCGCATTGAGCATTATGAGACGGTGAGGTGCCGCAAAGATGGGACGCTTGTGGAGATTTCGCTGACGATTTCACCCGTCCGGGACAAGGATGGCGTAATTGTCGGAGCTTCCAAGATCGTACGGGACATCTCGGAGCGGAAGCGGCTGATTGAGCGGCAAGATCTTCTGTTGCGAGAAATGAACCACCGGGTGAAGAACCTGTTTGCAGTTATGAATTCGCTCGTGTCCTTGAGCGAACGAACAACCACGAACGCTCGCGCCCTTGCCGATGACCTGCGCGCGCGCATCAGAGCTCTTTCTGTTGCCCACAACCTGGTTTTAGGTAGCTCCGGCGGAGACTCTCGACCCAGCGGTTCGGCCAGCCTTTTTAACCTTATTCAAGCGCTTTTCGCGGCACACCAGGACCACAGGAGTGAGCGCATCACCGTCAAAGGCGATGACATTGCGGTCGGCACTGTTGCGCTTACATCAATCGCGTTGCTCCTGCACGAGTTGATCACCAATTCGATAAAATATGGCGCACTGTCGGCTTCAGGTGGCCACATCGACGTCGAGGTTCAAGACGAAGATGGACTTGAACTACATTGGGCCGAGGTTGGCGGCCCCCCTATCCAGGCGCCGAGCGGAGCGACTGGCTTCGGCTCGCGGCTGGAGCGTCTCGCATTGGACGCTCTCAATGGCTCGATTATCCGAGATTGGAGATCGGAGGGCTTGCGCATCAGCCTGAGGATCCCGTTACGGTCGCTTGGTTGAAGAGAGCGCGGGCATATGATGCCCTGTTGTTGCGAAGGTTGCTGGCTCTCATCCGCCCCCGGATTGCCGTTGCTGCATCCTCGCCAGTCAGGATTTACAGCTAACCGTGCGAATGGTGATCAGGGATTTTAACGATGATGCGCAGCCCATCGGAACGCCATTCTCGGTGGATCGATCCCCTCAATGACGCGATTGTCATGCGTTCAAGCTCCGATCCGAAGCCTGCGGAGCCTTCGGAAACCGGCGGGGGCGGTCCATCGACTTCTGACCACGTCAGCACAACCATGCCGTTGCACGCGACCTCGATTTCGACGCGCCCTCCGTTTACCGAAAGAGAGCCATACTTTATCGCATTCGTCGCGAATTCGTGCAGAAGCAGAGCTAGCGACGTCAGCACAGTGCTGTTCACGCGAACGTCCTCCCCTCTAACAACGATTCGAGCGCCATCCTTATCCTGGTGAGCCGACAGGATGGCCTCGATGAGACCAAAAAGACTGGTCGAGGTATGCTCATCGGAACTGCCTTCGGATTCTTTCAGCACAAGATCCTGCGCGGCGGCGAGTGCTCTGATCCGCGCACGCAAATCGTCGGCGAACGATGCCCCCGTTGTTTCGACGGACCGCTCACTAATGGAAATCAATGCGCTAACAATGGCGAACAGATTTTTGATGCGATGATGCATTTCCCGCAGCATCAGCCGCTGTCGCTCCAACATGCGCTTCCGCTCCGAAATATCACGGGCGATCTTCGAAGCGCCGACAATTACCCCATCCTTATCCCGGACGGGTGAAATCGTCAGCGAAATATCGAGCAGCGTTCCATCTTTATGCTGCCTCATCGTCTCGAAATGTTCGATCCGCCTGCCGTTTCGAATGTGATCGATAATGGTATCTTCTTCATGCAGGCGATCATCTGGAATGATGATGCTGATGTGACGCCCCATCGCCTCGGCGGCGGAAAATCCAAAAAGTCGCTCGGCGCTTCTGTTCCAACTCGTGATGGTGCCGTTGACGGTCTTGCTTACGATCGCGTCGTCAGAGTTTTCGACAATGGCAGCAAGCCAAGCTTCGGCAGAGAGCGCCGAAATCCCAAAATGTTCCCCGAGCGTGTTGTTGATCGCTAAATCCGAGGACACCTTTTTTCGTTCGTCGGCAGTGAAGGGCGAACCTGCGGGTTCATTTGCATTTTGTGCCATATTCACGCTCCTCCATCGCCAGCAGCCTTGTTTCGAAAGCTGCTAGCCGAACGCCGACCAGCTTGGGTGGGAAGCAGGTTGCGGTTTTAACATAGGAACAGCGCATAGCCACTACGCTACGGGGAGACATGAGGATTGTCGATCCTTCGTCCCGCTGGACCACGAGCATTGCTCTGTAGCCTAAAAATGTGTCGCAATGCGATTTTTTCAAGCCGAGACGCCGAACCTCTCTGAAGGATGCAGTCCAATCTGTCCATCGGCGTATGTTAAGGGAAAGAGCGAGAGAGCAATTTTCCGGCATGTAGGACCCACCACCAGACACTCATTCCATGACCAGATAGTCTGAAAGCGTAGCTTTTAGAGGGTATTACGGATGCAGTTGGTAGAGGAGCTGATGAAGAAGCGCGAAGAGCTGGAGCCCAAGATCGATGCCCTTCGCGGCGAGATTGCAGTCCTGGAGCAGCAGCGAGCCGCGTTCGACACCGTACTGAAAGTTTACGACGAGAGCTATCGTCCCAACGGCGCTGCTCGCATCTGTTCGAGAAAGCCTCTGAAGGTGCCTGCAAGCGCGGTGACACCATTGCTCAAGGATCTCGACAAGCGCGGAGCCCTCCTGCGCATCCTGAGAGATGCAGAGGCTCCGGTTTCGACTGCGGACTGCGCAAAGCAGGTCGCGCTGCAGATACGGCTGACCGAAGATGATCCGCGGCTCGGCCAGATTGGCAACGTACTGTCGCGAGACCTCGACAAGCTCGTCAAGGATGGCCGGGCACGATATGCTGGTGTCGCCGACGGCCAGCGTCGCCTCTGGGAGAGCGCGGCCTGATCATGCCCTGTCCGGACTGACACCGTTCTCCCAGACGAGATCGGGCGGCTTGTTGCCATCCCAGTAGCCACGCAGATTGCGCGAGGTCTTCCTCGACAGTGCGAAATGCACCATGCTCCACATCTGCGTGCCGTTATCGACCCGGCGATTGTCCTCGCACCAGGCGATTTCCGCCGTATACCAGTCGAAATACTTCACCGAGAAGCGGTGATGGATGCCAACATACGCCCGCTGGATGCGGGAGAAGAAACTCTTGCCCTTCACGCTGTTCACGGACAGCCACAGTCCCGTCAGAATGTCTCGAAAGGACATCTTCCGGAAGGCAAAGACCGTCTTCGAGGTGACCGAAAATTCCTGGCGGCACCTCTGGCATTTGAAGCACTGTCGTCGGATCGGATAGCAGCGCTCGTGTCCGCAGTTGATGCAGATCGGACGGCCACCAGTCTCCGGCCAGCGAATCAGGCAAAACGTCTTGAAGGCGTCTTCCTCGGTGACCTTGCGGAGGGTCTTAAGCGTGAAGGTCCGGCAGTGCGGTGACAGCAGGAAGTGCTGGTTGCCCCAATATTTCTACCCTCCGGAGAACCTCCAGGTCATCGGAGCTGAAGGAAATTCCGGATACGGTAGGCACGTTGATATTGTTGGGATCTTCCATGTTCAGAGCCTTCGATGAGGACAATACGAGAGCGTTCGCCGGTCACGCGTTGGATTGTCGTAACTCTATTCGTATCAATCTGAACATGGCGCGTTCGTACCATATCGCGTTGTCAGAGTCGATCGGCTTCGGAGAGGGGCGCGAGAACGACCCTGCTGTAATGGCCGTAATGCTTCAACCGTCGGCATGGATTGAAAATGTTCGACGAATATTTATGTTTGGTGACAAATATCAACCAGTGGCTGCAGTTGTCGATGCCGTTCCGGGTGCGAGATTTTGCAAAGTCTCGCTTGCTATCTGTATCACGGAGTAATATATAAATTGCCAGTGAGAGTTTTGAAGGATTTGGAGTTCGAGGACTGGGCCGGAGAGTACAACGTGACGGATGCCATGTTGTGTGATGCCGCAAAGGAGATCGAAGCTGGATTGGTCGATGCCAGATTGGGCGGCTTTCTTCTCAAGAAGCGAGTGGCAGCACCAGGGCGTGGCAAGCGTGGAAGTTATCGGACTATCGTTGGCCATCGTCAGGGCGACAGGCTTATTTTCGTCCACGGCTTCGCCAAGAACGAGACTGACAATATCACGAAGAAGGAAAAGGAAGCCCTTCGAAAGCTATGTGATTTCTACATGCTCGCTGACGACAAAAAGCTCGCTGAGATGATTGAAATGAAACAGATACTGGAGGTTCAGTGCCATGAGCAGAATTCTTAAGAACGTTCATAAGTCTGCTGCGCGACTGCACGAAGCCGGCTTTGTGGATGATGTGACGATGCGGGAGTTCGACGCGCTCTGCCTTCCTCCTCTTCGTGACTATACGCCCGAGGACATCAAGAAAATCCGGAACTCAAACAAGGTCAGCCAAGCCGTGTTTGCTCAGTTCATCAACGTTAAGAAGATCACGGTTGCCGCATGGGAGCAGGGAACGAAGAAACCCAGCAGCACGGCCATCAAGATCCTTGATATTGTTGAACGAAAAGGACTGGAAGTGCTGCGATAGCAGCTTGCTTCCAACAAGGAAGGATTTGCCCGCCCTGTGCGGGCATTTTCATTTCAAGCGACCTGATCTCAATGCCGCATTTGGCTTGGTGGTTGTTCCTACATAGCGCAATTTTATCGTCGAAAGGCCACGCCGGCTAACCTTCAAGGAATTCGTTCTCGAGGCGCTTTTTCAACAAACTGCTTTGAGAGGATATGAGGCGAATTGGTCTGCCCGGAGATTGCGTCCAGCACGACACTTTCACGCCAGCCGCATTCGCGCAGCAGAGGACCGCATTCGCCGATTTCAAGGCAACCTCGTAGCCGCGAACACATCGCCCCAGAGGCCCAGCCAAATGTCTCCAATCCTTCTCTCCAGGAACTGGTTCATAACCTTGGGATTCGGTGCGATAAGCATCGGGATCATCATAACGGGACCGGCGACCATTTCGCCAAACAACGGACCCGCTCGCCCATAGAGAAGCAGGAGGCGCTCAATGCGACGCCAAAAACCTAGCCCACCTTTCTTTGCAATCTGACCGTTATATGTCGCGATTTTTCGCGCTGAATGGAACTTTCAGCTACAACGACAATTTTGCTTTGAGCGAAGCAAAGAGGATGATCCACATGAAAACGCAACGGGCCTTCGAACGGCGTCGTCCTTTAAGAGGCGCGGCCTATTCCTTGGCGGAGTTTCGGAAGAAATATAACCTCGATGAGGGTGTGGCACAGGATCTCTTCGTCCGCTTCGGCCCTTCTTCAATTGAACTCGACCTGCTGATGGCAGCGAAACGGCAAACGCCGTCCTTCGATGAGCTGACCAGGCAGATGCCATTGCAATAGGCCGCATCAGAGAATGCGTCAGAAGAAGGAAAAACCGCCGTTATAAGTCCCGCAATGGCTGTGCACTCCTGCTGTTACGCCAGGATGACATCCAGCATGATCTGTCGCTCGATCGGACGTAAATCATACCTTACGCAAGACTGATGAAGACATCGGAACAAACCGTCTCGAACGCCGTTCGGTAGGCATCAATTACCCTTCGGAGGATACTCAAATGGGTCGAGGTATTCTGCTCTGGCTTCTCGGCATTCCATTGCCGATCGTCATTCTTCTCGTTCTCTTCACGCGATAGGAGGCGCCCATGTCCGTCGTCGAAAACGCGTCGGCAGGCGCGCGCCCTATCGAATCCTCCAAGCCCGCTATTGTCTGGGGACCCATCTTCGGAGGCGCCCTTGCATCAACCGGGATTGCCCTAATTCTTCTGCTGCTCGGTTCAGGCGTTGGGCTTACGATGGTATCTCCATGGTCCGGTCAGAGCAGTTCGGCAACTACCGTCGGCATCACTGCGGCGATCTGGCTGGTGGTGGTTCAATGGCTATCATCAGCGATCGGTGGCTATTTAACCGGTCGGCTCCGCACGAAATGGGTTGAAGTCCACTCGGACGAAGTCTTTTTTCGCGACACCGCACATGGGTTTCTGAGTTGGGCGCTGGCGACGGTGTTCGTGGCAGGGTTTCTCGCCTCTTCATTGACTTCGCTGACGAGTGCGTCTGCCAATGCTGCCGGCCAAGTCGCGCAAACTGCGGTTAGTGCCGGCGCTTCGGCAGCATCGGCACGCTACACGGACTCGACTGCGTATTTTACCGATGCCCTCCTCCGGCCTGCAAAGGCTGCGGACCGGGCGCGGTCCGACGATGGAGCAGCCGCCGCCGAAATTTCCCGAATTCTCTTGCAGAGCGCAGCAAGCGGGCAGCTCCCGGATGGAGACAAATCCTATATCGCAGCGATAATTTCCGCTCGCACCGGCCTTTCCGAAACGGATGCCCGCAACCGTGTCGATGCTGTGCTCAAGCAAATCGACGACGCCAAATCGGCAGCAAAAGAAGCGGTTGACAAAGCCAGGAAGACAGGCGCAACGACCGCGCTGGTCGGTTCCCTGTCTCTGCTGGTCGGCGCATTCATAGCATCAGCAGCTTCAGCCCTTGGTGGCCGTCAGCGCGACGAAGAAGAGGACCTGCTTATTGACACGCGTGTCCGCCGCCCTTGAGCCGCAACCGCAAGGAATTTGCTCTGTGCGTCATTGCGATGGCGCAGACCGCCTGGGGACCAATAGAAACACTGATGTCCTTTGCGTAAACGCTGTCCCAATCGGGTTTGATAGTGGATCGGCGCGGTCGCCGATTCATCCGTCGCTGAAAAAACGTCGTAGCGAATTTGCAAGATCCACGGGGTTTTCTTCAGCGACATGGTGGCCGCTTTCGATACCGTGACCCGTGACATCCATCGCCCACGACCGCCAAATTTCCCTCGGGTCACCGAAGAAATGCTTGAGATCGTCTCTCGTCGACCAAAGGCAGAGCAATGGGCATGTGACCCGCCTCCCAGCAATCCGGTCCCGCAGCTCGTCCTCCCTGTCAACCGTCAATCCCGCTCTGTAATCCTCGATCATCCCATGGACGACGGCTGGATTATGGATCGCCGTCAAGAGGTCATCATAGGCCTCTTCTCCCATGAGATCCGGGTGAATTGCAGTGTACCATGCCTCTGGATCGGCGTTGATCGCCTGTTCGGGCCTTTCCGGCTGCGCAAAGAAGAACCAATGATACCAGTCACGCGCAAACCGCCAATCCATCCGTTCAAGATGCTCAACAATCGGAATACTGTCGATCACCCCGACCTTCGTAACGATTTCCGGTCGGTCCATGGCAAGGCGGAATGCCACATAGCTGCCTCGGTCATGTCCCGCCACGGCAAATGTCCGATGTCCTAATGCTTGCATCAGTGCCACACAGTCCAACGCTTTTGCCCGTTTCGAAGAATGGCGGCTGTTCTCGCTATCAATCGGCTGGAACGACTTTCCGAATCCTCTTAGATCCGGGCAAACGATCGTGAAATATGAAGTCATCAAGTCCGCGACATAGCCCCAGGTCATATGCGTTCGCGGAGGCCGTGCAGTAGCAACAACGGCGGCCCATGGCCGCCGTGGCGAACACGCAAAAGGCCGGGGCCAACGTCAATATAATCCAGTACCATTCCCTCGAACACCGCCGGCCTCCTCCAATATTGGATCGCTTGTTCTTACGTTCAGGGCATCCAATTGTTCCGGACGAAAGGCCCCATCGTAATGATGCAAGCGTGAGCTAATGGGTTGCGTGGTGACAGGTTTCATCTCGGGAACATTCTGGCTGCGGTGTCGTTCCACCAGCGGAGGATGCCCGATGACAGGACAATTGTGGAACAAGCCAATTACAATCGAGGCCACAAAATCCAGCCAACGCCTGACGATTGCCAACACCGAAGCCGCTACCTACTATCTGCTACGGAACTGGCCGACGAAGGCACACGGGATCGCCTATAAGAATGCCAAGCGGACGCTCATCAATGCCCATGAGGGCCATGTGGAAGCTTTGGTCGCAAGGAGTGCGTTTCTGGCTGCGCTCGAAGAAGGCCGCATCCAGATATTTGAAGCGTGACGGCCCAAAAGTCGCTATCGACCGACAGCGGATCCCGCCTTGCTGAAATTTTGAGGTCGAGTGGTATCGGTGCCAGGGCAACGGTCATGCAAGCTAGCAGCTCTTCCATTGGCGAGAGCATCCAGCGGGCCGCGCTGGAACTTGGTGGTGATTTTTTGGTCATGGGAGCATTCGGACATTCTCGATTGCGAGATTTTATCTTGGGCGGGGCCGACCGGCATCGTCTTGGAGGAGCCGCTCTTGCCGGTCCTCATGTCACATTAGCTGTGGCTGCGGGTAGCGCAAGCTCGTGGCAGGATCGTCACTATCCCCCAGTCCGCCGACACTGAATGGTGCACCGTCAGTGCCGCATCAGTTGATCGGTAAGCTTACCCGCACCTCGACGCCTCCACCGCTTCCCCCAAGAGGTGACACAACCTCGATTGCAGCTCCGACACGGTCCGCAATCGCCTTGACGATAGCAAGCCCAAGGCCGCTCCCGACAGTCTTGAGGTTGCCGCGTTCAAACCGACGCATGAGTCGGTTCACTGCCTCCGGCGGAAGAATCGCGCCATCATTGGCGACGGATAATATTCCTTGGGGGTCGAGCGTAACACGGACCGGACTTCCCTGCGCTCCATGTTTCAATGCATTTTCGATCAGATTGCGGGCAAGAATACCGACTGCATCGGGATCGAGAGGCGATAGAATGGCCATTTCGGGCATGGTCAACTCGATTCGCTCCTGTCCGGCACGTTCGAAATCCTTGACGATCATATGCAGGACCGATCTCAGATCGAATGCTTTGTCTGAGCGCAACCGGCCGCCTTCGGCTCGTGCAAGCTGCATGAGCTTTTCAGACATGCGCATAAGGCGCTTGAGCGTCGTTTCGATCTCCCTCGTGCGTTCCGCGGTCAGCTCCTCTTTCGTCTCGGAGCATATGCGTTGAGCTTGTGCGATCGCGCCGGCAACGGGGGTTCGAAGCTCATGCGCAACGTTCGCCGCAAAGGTCCGCTCGGCGTCAAAGGCACCCTTAAGGCGCGCAAGAAGCTGATTGATGCCCGTCGAAATCGGCAGGAGTTCAGGTGGCAGGCCGGCAGCAGCTAATGGAGAGAGATCTTGTGCGCCACGAAGCGAAAGCCCCTGTTTGAGTGCGCGGACCGGACGTAGCGAAATCCGGACGGCGACGAGGATCGCCACCAGGCTCAGCGGAATGACAATCAAAAGCGGCAGCACCAAACCTAGCAACATTTTTTTTGACAGTTCCTGGCGATGTGCCAGCGGTTCCGCCACCGAAATGCTGAGGCTTCCATCAGCGCTTGCCGCATAATAGAGCTGATGGGTGTCGGTTTGAGAAAATCCCGGCTTCTCGAAAGGAGGAAAGACCGAGGCGTCCACTCCTGCAGAGCCAAGCAGGATACGACCCTGTCTGTCACGCAGAATAAATGTCACATCTTCGCCGTAGCGAAATTCGCGTTTAGGCTGCGCGTCATGGCGACTGTCGTCTTCTTCGCCGACCTCAGGGCTTTCGTGTCGGGGATGTCCTTCTCGCAAGTCATGCTGGGCGATGGGCAAGATGCGCTCCGCCGTCGCCTTCAGACCGTCGTCATAGACCTGCTCCATTTCTCGCTCGAGCCGATCTGCGGTGGCGACGGCGGCTGCAAGCCACAGCACCGTCACGGATGCACCAATGGCGATTGCCAACCGCGCCTGAAGGGAGGACACCCAGTTCATGGCCGCCCCAGCCTATAACCAAGTCCGCGCTCGGTTTCGATCACGCGCGCGCCCAACTTCTTGCGTAGCCGGCTCACATGGACCTCGATGGCATTGCTCTCAACTTCCTGATCGAAAGAATAAAGCCGTTCTTCGAGCTGCGCCTTGGAAAGCAACTGGCCGGGACGCTGGATAAAGGCCTCGAACAACACCCATTCTCGCGCCGTCAGGACGATGGGTTTGCCATTCAGCCTGACGCTGCGCCCAGCAAGGTCGACTTCTAACGGGCCTAGCGTAACGATCGGATTCGGATTGCCCGTGTAGCGGCGTGCAACAGATCCGATGCGCGCGGATAATTCGTCCAGGTCGAAAGGCTTCACCATGTAGTCATCCGCTCCAGCGTTGAGCCCCGAGATCCGATCCGACACCTGATCGAGCGCGGTTAATATGATCACGGGCGTGACGTCGCCCCGCGCCCTCAGCGCCTTGAGAAACGGAACGCCAAGCCCGTCTGGCAGCATCAGGTCAAGCAAGATGAGATCGTAGCTGGTCGAAGCGTGCGCATCTCGCGCGCTATCAAGGCGGTTCATCCAATCGACGGAGTGTCCATCGGCTGCGATCTGATCACGGATAGCCGTCCCCAGCGCCCTATCGTCCTCGATCAGCAAGACTCTCATGCTCAGTCTCTCCTTTACCTTCCTGTGTAGTCCAACCGTTGGCTTACGGGAAGCTGAAGCAAAGTCTCAGCGTCTGTCAGGTGCCGGTCAGCTTGTGGTTCGAATGATCGCCTCGATCACAAGAACAAACCAATGATGAAAACCGCATCACACTCAGCATCATGGCCGCGATATCCCGGCACCCAGGAGAAGACTGCGATCGTCCTCCGGAAGGCTCGATGTCGCGCAGCTCGATGAACACTGCGGTACGGCGACCACAAGCTTATTCCCAAGGAGATTTATTCATGATCAACCGCAGACTTCTTCTCGCCGCCGCTGCCGGCACAAGCATTCTTGCCGCCGTGGCGGCGGCCCGGGCTTTGCCACTCGATACGCTAAGGTTCGACACGGCTAGGCAAGACATCGTGAAGGTCGCGGACCACGAGCGCGAGCGAAAAGGCCAAACCGAGGGATATCCCCAGCGTCAGGATGGGAATGGCGAACACGCCGCCAACGACTGCGGCGAACATGGCGAGGAAGAAGATGACGGCGGCGATGATGCCTGCGGCAACGGAAACACTCCCATCCCAAAGGACACCACTCCGCCGAGCAACGGCCTCTTTGTGCCCGGCAGCATGCCGCACAGCCAGATGAATTGATCACGCCATTCTTTTCTTACCGGAGCATATGATGCGAACCAAATCCATGTTGGCCGTACTGGCCATCACGACAGCGCTGACAGTGCCGAGCCTTGCCCTGGCAAGCCAGGTGACCTTCACCACCAACATGCGCAGTTTCGGCGGCAACGGAGCCTATCTCGCCTATTACGTCACGGATGGGCAGGGCAAATATGTGGGCAGCCTCTGGATGGCCGGTGGCAAGGCGCGCTACTACGAACACCTGAACGGGTGGTATCGCGCGACCAGAGGCGCCACGAGAGAAATCAACGGCATCACCGGCGCCAGCGTTGGCTCCGGGCGCACGCTCAAAATCACCGTCGATCTTGCCGATACCCTCTTCGACGCTGGCTACCGGCTGCACATCGATTCCGCCGCCGAAGACATGCAGGATAGTCCCAACGAAGTCGTCGTACCGCTGACTTCAGCGGGCGCAGGTCATGCGATCAAAGGCAGCCGCTACATCGCGGACTTCACCTATTCGCGTTAATCACCAAGGAAATTGATATGATTCGGTCGCTCCACCGCTGGTTCGGGCTGATCGCCGCAGCACTTGTCACTGTCATTGCGATGAGCGGCACCGCACTTTCGGTCTTCCCGGCCCTTGAAACACTCACAATGCCCGCCAGTCAGCAGATCAGCGTGGCCGAACTTGCCGCACGCATTCAGGCTGCGGAGCCTTCGGTGGAGCAGATCAGGCGCGCACCAACCGGCCGGATCACGGCATACTATTTCGATGGCGACCAGCCAGTCTCATCCGTCATCGATCCGGCGACTGGGAGACTGGTTGGCAGCGCCAATACAACGACTTTCGAGCGGTGGCTTATCAATCTTCATCGGTCCTTGTTTCTTAACGACACCGGTCGCCTCGTTGCCGCCGGTGGCGCGGCAGCGCTGCTGACGCTGGCTCTCTCGGGGCTATCGCTGCTGGCACGTCGGGCAGGCGGGTGGCGTCTCATCCTCAAGCCTGCAAAGGGCACCGGCGATGGGCGCCTGCACGCGGTCGTTTCGCGGCTTGCGCTACCCGGCCTCCTTCTATCGTCGCTCACCGCTCTTTGGATGACCGCAGCGACCTTCGGATACCTGCCGGAGGGTGCCGGCGCGCCGCCCTTTCCGGCGGAGGTGAGCGGGGCTACAGGCGTTCCCGTCGGCACCATCTCCGTTTTGCGCCGGACCTCGGTCGACACACTTCGCTCACTTCGCTTTCCAGCCGCGGACAATGCGACTGACACATTTACCCTCAAGACCGACGCCGGTGAGGGCTTTATCGACCAGGGCACCGGTGCACTGATCGCCTGGCAAGGTTCAAACTGGGTCGACCGCGTGACAGACTTTGTCGTCATGCTGCATACAGGTCGAGGCATGGCGTGGGTCGGCCTGCTGCTTGGCGTTTGCGCGCTCGCCATTCCCATCCTGAGCTGGACCGGCCTCACCGTCTGGTTCGCCGGCCGCGGCGGGAAAAAGGGAAGTTCGGCTTCCGCGCGCGACGCAGATACCATAGTCCTCGTCGGCAGCGACGGTGGCACCACCTGGAAATTTGCCGAAACGCTTAGCAAATCGCTCTCGGTTCAGGGCATGCGTGTCCATGTTGGTCCGATGTCCGCATTCGAGCCGGCGCGATGGGCGCGAGCGCGTCGATTGATCTTGCTTACCGCGACCTTCGGCGATGGCGAAGCTCCGGCTTCGGCGCGCGGCTTTCTTGAACGCCTTCGCCGCACACCCGTCAGGCAGGATCTTTCGCTTGCAGTTCTGGGCTTCGGTGACCGCAGCTTCCCCTCCTTCTGCGGCTTCGCAGCTGAAGTCGCACGGGTGGCGGAAGAAAAGGGTTGGAATATGTTGTCGCCTTACGACACCGTGGACCGCCAGTCGATCCAGGACTTTGCCCGCTGGGGCCGGAACCTCGCCCAAGCGCTCGGTCGGAGCTTCGAACTCAATCACCTGCAGACCAGACCGAAAACGTGGGACCTGTCGCTCGCCTCACGCCGCGATTACGGTGCAAGCGTCGAGGCAACCACTGTCATCCTGCGCTTCTCCCTGCCGAAGATTTCCATTCGGCAGCGTCTGACAGGTAAGACGCTGCCGCGGTTCGAGGCAGGCGATCTGGTCGGCATTCTGCCTCAAGGTTCGAATGTGCCGCGCTTCTATTCGCTCGCATCGGCCTCAAGTGACGGGTTCTTGGAAATCTGCGTCCGAAATCAGCCGGGCGGCCTCTGTTCTGGGCAGCTTACGACGCTTGAACCCGGACAGACAGTGAGCGCTTTTGTTCGTGCTAATCCGGATTTCCGGCCCGCACGCGGTCGAAGGCCGGTCATCCTCATCGGTGCTGGCACCGGCATCGGGCCGTTGGCGGGCTTTGCGCGCGCGAACAGGGCACGCCGACCTATGTATCTTTATTTCGGGACACGCCATCCGGCGAGCGACGCCTTCTATGCGGAGGAATTGTCGAACTGGAGGACGGAAGGCCGCCTGGTGGACGTCGTTGCTGCTTTTTCGCGCACGGTGAACCCGACCTACGTTCAGGACGTCCTGCGCAATGACGGTGCAAGGATCCGCAAGCTGGTTGCGACGGGAGGTCAGATCCTGGTCTGCGGCGGCCGCGAGATGGCATTGGGAGTGGCCGCGGCTCTCTCAGATATCCTGACGCCGCACGGCGTTGATCTCGCCATTCTCAAAGCGGAGGGCCGCTATGCCGAAGACGTTTACTAATCTTGCCCGTCATGCGTTGAACGGGGCCACGATGGGGACTCGCTGGTCGGCGCTTTTTCACATGCCGTTCGACTTCAAACCCACGGAGGTCGATGCCGCCTTGGCAAACGCCGTCGCGCAGGTCGATCGGCAGATGTCCACGTGGAAGCCCGACAGCGATCTTAATCGCCTCAACCGCGCCACTCTTGGCGAGTGGGTATCCCTGCCCGAACAGCTGATGAACGTGCTGCAAGCGGGACTCTCGATCGGCGAAGCTTCGCACGGAGCCTTCGACATTGGCGTAGGGGACGCCGTCACCGCCTGGGGTTTCGGGACGGCAGAGGCAGACGAAACGGCGATAAAGGCCGCCCGCATCAAATGCCGCGACCAGACTTATCGCACGCTGGAGCTCGACATCGCCAATCGGAGAGCACGCAAACATGCCGACGTGTGTCTCGACCTAAACGGCATAGCCAAGGGCTATGGTGTCGATCGGCTGGCTGATGCAGCTCGTCTGCACGGTGTGGAAGCAGGCCTTTTCGCGATCGATGGAGAACTGCTCGCGCTCGGTACCCAACCAGATGGCAGTGCTTGGACGATTGCCATTGAGCGACCTGATCGTCACGAACGAGCGCCGCACTCCATCATCGAGCTTTCCGGAGCTGCCATCGCGACATCGGGAGATTATCGCCATTGGGTGGAGGTTGGCGGACACCGTCTATCCCATACCATGGATCCACGGCTCGGCATGCCGCTCCAAAATCCACCCGCCTCGGCGACGGCAATCGCTGGCAATTGTATGAGTGCCGACGCCTGGGCGACGGCAATGATGGTCCTCGGCGAGGCAGGTCTCTCGTGCGCCGAACAAGCCGGGCTTTCTGTTCTACTCCTATCGCATGATCAAATGAGATCTCGCGGGTGCGGCCTGTTCATGAAGTGATCAGAAGCTTACTCGGCGATCTGGATGATCCTGAAGCTGCGATTAGGTCGCTCCGGAGCCGCATGGCGTAAATGAAGGTCACTCGAATAGGCCATCGGCAGCCTTGAGGTCGAGCTGAGTGTTCAAAAATCGACGCGTAACGTGATCTTCAAGCTCTTGAGGTAATGTGAACTGCCCACCGCTACCGGTTTTCGGTAAGCGCGATTTTCCATGCGCCTTGACCGCTGCGTCGTCGCTGAACCACCCCAGCACCGGTGGCAATGTCCGGCTTGGTTAGGATGCGTTTTTGGAG